>ERZ1292623.277-Hain-H51-01um-R1-277-length-57333-cov-9_pt1 | contig 57333 bp, 64 predicted proteins | sample MGYA00564398_ERZ1292623 | MGnify/ENA primary metagenome ERZ1292623 (study PRJEB36523, sample SAMEA6512633) | groundwater metagenome | collected 2019-01-07 | study: AquaDiva: Metagenomics assemblies of 32 groundwater samples
TCGAACCATTTCTTATCCCCACTTTTCTCCCCACCTTATGCCCAGTATCCACCTGTTGTTGCTTTCCACACCCTTGCTACTCTCTATCTACCGATAGAGGAAACTCTGTTGGGGCTCGGAAGCCTTAAAACTTCCCAACCGAAACGTTTGACGAGTTCAGTGAACATCGAGTGCGGCTTGTGTGCGACTCTCCGCTTCTTCGGAAGCAGAGAACCGCAGTAAATCCGACAAGTCACTAGTGCTCCGGTTCGAGATGCTGACAGCCTCCGGGTTCGATGCAAAGGAAGACCTCACGGTATCTTCCCCAGGACAACATCAAACGTTTACGTAAAAACCGCCCTCGGGCGGTTTTTACGTACCTGTATTAGTACCCGAGGGTCCAGGTCGTTCCAACAATCGGGAAGATGCTCGGAAGCTTTGCGGCAGTATTGATCGATGCAACATCAAGTTTGAGCTGTTGCCCGATGTTCATGTAGGTTGTGCCGATTCCTGCCTTGATCGTAAAGATACGCATCTGGCCAGGAGCAAAGGTTGCGGCAAGCGGAACGTATGCCGAGTTGCCTCTCCACGAAGCAGGAACGATGGCGCGTGACCCACTCTTATCATCATTCGTCGCGAAGGTTGTGACCAGTGAGGTTGGTGCCGAACCGTTTTGCACGAGGGTGAACCCTTCAATGGCCGACTCCTTAGTGCTCGTATTCACAAGCTTTATGTACGCAACGGGAACTGAGGTGTTGGCGCGTGCGGTGCCACCAAAGAGAAGTGGAACGGAAGCCGCTGAAAGCGTCGTACCGTTTCCAGCGTTCGTGCTCTTCTCTGTCTTCCCTACTGTAAGGGTCGCTTCATCAAGAAGTGCGGACTTCTTTGAGGTCTTTCCGGCGTAAAGAGCAAGGTCATACTCGCCCTTCTTAAGTTTCTTGCTAACCTTCGCCTTCCACTCCCCATCCTTTTTAATGCGAACGTCCTTTTTGAACATCTGTTTGCCGTCGTCGTTACGAACAACCACGCGTACATACTTTGTATCCTCTGCGTCACCCGTCAGTGTCGGCTTGGTTGAGGTGGTAATAAAACTTTCTTCTTCAAAGGAACCAGTTGCGTCTGCCGCAAAGGCACTAAGAGGAGCGATAGCGAGCATTGCGATGAACGCAATACCCGTGAGTCGTGTAAGTGTAGAGATCATAGGGGTGTGGTTAACGGAGTATTACTATACCGAGAGGAGAAATGATTGCGAGCTGAGCAGTAGTGTCTTCTTCATGAAGCGCAAAACCCTCGGAGCGGATGCTTCGAGGGTTAAGACGTTTGAGGTGGGTTCGTGCTTACACGCCGGGAACATCATCGCCGACAACCTCGTCTGAGGTGGTGGTGATGAGCATCACACCGCTGTGCTCGTCGATCCCTGGGGCGGTGGTGAGCGCCTGCATCGCCGAAGGAGATTCAGTCGTCATCACCTCGCCGCTCTGATTCACATAGGCAAATGTTGCGGCGAAGGAGATCCCTGGTACGACAATTGCAGCTGCTGCTGCGACCGCACCGAGAAGTAGCTTTTTCATGACAATCGTAAGGTTAGCGTTAGCGCTAAGCTGCTAACCTCTACGGTATACCGCGTCGAAGGTGAGCGTCTCATGAAGGGACCACACACCTTGTAGCCAGTAAAGAAATTATCTAACCATTTACATCTCCCAGATGTCTGGTGAAATGCTTTTTGATGGTCGCATCGAGTGATCGGGAGAAATCGATCGCGTGCTTTGGCGAGAGCATAATCTCAGAGATCAACTGACCCGAGGTCGTATTCGGACGCACATACGCAAACTGAATGATGACCGCATCATCCGACACCGTCACCTGCGTGGCATTCGTGAACGCAGGCTTTGCATCTGGCGGAACAGTAATGGTGACTTGTTTAGGTTCTGACATAGGGTTAGCGACCAAAGGTTATAGGCTGAAATAGTGAAGCAAGAAAGTCCTTAAAGGCATCCCAGGAGTCCTTCACTACCTCCCAGCCCTCACGGACCAGATCAAAGAGGAACCCGAAGTTCTCCTGTCCGGTAGGTGAATTAACGACGCTCTGGATTGAGATACCGAAGAACGAAAGAACGAGCACAATGACGAGAATGAGTATGATGGTCCGGATCATGTGCCATTAGTATACTAGGCCTATGCAGGCTAAATCCAGCATGAAGGGAAAAGACCCCATGCAGCATTTTAAGAAGGTAGACCCCGTCTTTTATAAGGCTGCCCTTCCCCACCACCCCCATATCACTGGTACCACCCGCCGTGGATATAAGAAAAACGACCTCTTCGCAAAGCTTGCTGGCTCCATCGTTTCTCAGCAGCTCTCAACCAAAGCCGCAGACACTATCTGGGAGCGACTTAAGGTTGCCTGTAAAGGTGAGGTGACTCCTGAGACGATCAAGAAACTTCGTACCACGAGTATGCGCAAGGCGGGGCTCTCGGCAGCAAAGACTAAGACTCTCAAAGAGCTGTCGCAGGCGATTCTGTCGGAGAAGCTTGATTTGGTATCGCTCAAGAAACATCCCGAAGAAGAAGCGGTCGCAAAACTGTCCGAGGTCTGGGGTATCGGTCGCTGGACGGCAGAGATGTTTCTTATGTTTGCGCTTGAACGCGAGGACATCTTCTCTCCTGGTGATCTCGGACTCCTACGCGCCATGGAGGAGCTCTACGGCATACCGAAGAACTCAAAGATCACTGTCTACGAAGAGATCGCCGTGAAGTGGTCACCGCACCGCACCTTTGCCTGCCGCGTGCTCTGGCGACTGCGAGATGTACCAGGAGACAACAGTATGTGGGATTAGCCGTCTTATCGGCGCCCCGGCTTCAGAAGCTTAGATAAGAGCATGAGAAGTTCAAGTCCTTCCTGTCGGGTGACATGCATCTCCGTATCGGAGTCGGGACCCGCTACATAGAGAAGGATGCCTGGAACACCGTGTATAGGTTCTTCGTTAACCCGAAGATATACATCATTACCTCGTTCGTTTCTGAATCGGTTTGAGACTACTTTGCCAGTTGCCATGGGTGTAGTGTAACGCAATTTGCTGGGGTCTGGGACGACGTTAGAACTTTTCTAATAAACTCCTCCTGTAGAACTACTTGACAAATTAATCTAAATATGTATATTATGAATACAGAATCTAGGGCATCTAAATAGCGGAATGTGGCTAAACCTTGGCTTCACCCCGCTGTTTAGATAACAGCTCCCTAACGGGATTTCCTAGATGGAAAGGACCTTACAATGGAAAAGAAGTACGAAGCCAAGCTTTGCGGCTACAGCGCTCTTGCGATGCATATGGCGACCATGGGTCTCCAGCATATCCTCGGCGGCATTCCGATCTGGTCGAACATCGACATCAATCTCGACCCGATCCTCTGCACCGACGATTCGATCATCGTTCGACTGCGCGGCAACCGTATCCACGTCGTGGGTACGCGCCACCTCTACAAGCCGACGGCTGAGGTTGCCCTGGTCAAGAACTCCGACGGTCACTGGCAGTTCAGGAAGATGACCATCTTTCTGCACCATCCGCGCATCGGCGAGTTCTCGAACGACCACAGCATCGACATTTCGCTCGAACCCGGCATCGAGATGATCACAGATTTCAGCTCGGACGAGTTCGAAGTCGCCGATCCTCATCTCAGCTACAGCGTGCTGATGCCGGCGCTCACGACGCACTTCACCATTCCGGAATAATGCGCACCGGACAATTTGCGCAAAGAGGCGACCTTCTGGCCGCCTCTTTCCTTTGAACACTATCGAACTTCATTTATTTAGGTGAAATAAAGCCGTCATCTTACTCAGCACTACTTTTCAAGAAATGCTGGCACGCCAGCTGTCAAACTTACAAATACGACATTGGGTTCAGGTACGCATCCTTCGGCGCAACCGGCATCGATACATTCGCACACGGAGTGGTGGCACCACGATACGCGCCAAGTGTAGTGATCTGCACACCGGCAGAAGCGTACACACCAAAGTGAAGGTGAGGACCGGTCGCATATCCCGTCATGCCTGAGTTCCCCACGACTTCTCCGGTGGCAACTGCCTGACCTTTGGACACTGCAATGGATGAGAGGTGTGAGTACAGGGTCGAAAGACCGTTCGCATGCTTCACCATCACCCACTTACCAAATGAGTAGCAGCCAGGAGCGGCGTCGGTGTTGCCGGTTGCAAGGACGGTACCGGAAAGCGCGGACAACACCGGTGTGCCCACCGGCATACCGATATCGATCGCGTTGTGTCCGTTGCCGTTATAGATCTGAGCGTTCTGTGTCGCGAACGCTGTGTTACCAAAATACTGCGTGATGCAGTACGCGTTCCCCAAGGCTCCCGCCTTCCCATCACAGCTTTGCTTGAATGACGCCGAGTACGGCCAGGCAAGAATGCCCGTACCAACGGCAGGTACCGCTGCAGCGCCCACTGACTTCAGGCTGTTCTCAAGTGCTGAGAGCTGACTCTCGAAGGCCTTCTGCTGTGCGCGCTTCTCCGCGATGATGCTCTGGTACGTTGATTCTTGGTTCTTTGTAACCGCAAGCAATCGATCCTTCTCTGCCTTCTGTACATCGAGCGTTTTCTTCTCGTTTTTCAAAGTCGAGTTATGACTCGAAAGCTCCTGCTTCTTCCCATCCTCCTCACTCTTTTTGACGGTGAGTTCCTGTTTGTCCTTGGAAAGTGCGGTTGCGTGTGCACGCAGCGCCTGACCAAGCATTGCTTTGGTGTCCATAGATTCCCAGGCGTCGGCAAGCGACTGTGAGGAGAAGAGCTGTTCGATGAGGGTGTTATCTCCCTCCGTGTCTATGTCCCGAATCGATTGCGCAAGCGTCTGCTTATCAAGCTGTATCAAATATTCCTTTCGGCTGATCTCGCCTGAAAGCTCCTGAAGCTTCAGGTTCGTTGCTGCAATCTTATTCTCTGTCACCTGGATCTGGGTACCGGTCTGCTGTCTTGATACGTCGATAGTTTTGATTACAGACTGCAGGGTCTGCTTTTGCACGCCGAGCACGTTCAATTCCTTCTGATACGTAGCAATCTCACTCTCCAGCTGCTTAATCGCACTGTTGTGCTGCTCGATACGAGCTTTGATCTCCGCTTCAGTTTCTGCAAAGGTGTTTGTCGGAGACACAAACGCAAGCATAAGGAGTGCGAGGATGAAAAACGAGAGGAGGGTGTACATGCGAACGCGGGCAATCATATGAGAAGTATAACAAAAAGACGTGGAGGAGGGACGTCTCTTTCTTCATGAAAGAGGTGCTGGCTACGAAAGGAGTGCAATTGCTGACGTCACACGTGACTGCGCCTCGGCGGGTCCAAGTAGCGAGATGAGGGTGAACGGATCTGGTGATCGCTCTTGTCCCGAAAGTGCATAGCGGAGAGGCCAAAGCACTCCTCCACGTCCTCCCTTCCCTTTAGCTTCCTCAGCGTCCGCAAGCGGCATAAGTACTTCTTTCACCTCATCAGTAGATACACCCTCTGCAAGCTCAGAAATGGGCCCAAGAAGGCTCTGTAGTGCCTCCCTAGTCATTCCTGCACGGTCAGTAGGCTCCTTTGCCACAAGCGTCTCAGGATTAAGGGTGGGCGCTGAAAACAGGCAGGATAACTCTCCCGAAAGCATCTCCCTCGCCTCTCCAAACGTGCGTGCACGCTCCTTCAAAAGTGGCACCGCTTTCTCCACCATCTCGCTCTTCTCAAACTCCGCGCGTGAAAGAAACTCTTCGTCAGACAGAGTCCGCATCCATCTCTGATTCACGGACAACAGCTTCTCCCGATCCCATACCGCACCTGACTTCTGTACGCCGTCTAGGTCAAAGAGCTTGGTAAGGTCATCGAGTGAGAAGTGCTCATCGTTTCCTCCAGGGCTCCAGCCAAGGAGTGCGAGATAGTTCACGATGCCTTCTGGAAGAAATCCCTCCTCCTTGTATGCCATCAAGCTTGTCGCGCCACTTCGCTTCGACATCTTCGAGCGATCCGTGTCGAGGATGAGTGGGAGGTGTGCATATACCGGACGCGGTGCGCCGAGCGCCTCCTGAATCAATATCTGTCGGGTCGTATTTGAAATATGATCCTCTCCGCGGATCACATGCGTAATCTCCATATCCCAGTCATCAACGACAACCGCGAAGTGGTAGAGAGGGTCATCAATTGCGCGAGCGATAACAAAGTCCTCAAGCTCACCCGTATGGAACGTAATATCACCACGCACCTCGTCTTTAAAAGTTACGTCTCGAGAGGGATTCTTGAGGCGCACCACCTTCGCTACCTCCCCAGGCCGCATCTTGCTCTCCTCTTCGGAGATATATGCAGTACCGTTCTCAACCAGAGAATGCAGAAGCTCCGTATGGCGCTCCTGTCGCTCGCTTTGCCTGACAAACTCGTCATGCTTAATACCGAGCCACTCAAGGCCCGCGATGATCTCCTCCTCATGCTCCCGTAGGCTTCTTGCTTTATCGGTGTCCTCCACCCGCATGCAGTACACGCCCCCATGCCTTTTGGCATAGAGATAGTTAAAGAGTGCAGTGCGAACCGTACCGATATGCAGGCGACCGGTCGGGCTTGGTGCTATGCGGGTTCTAACGCTCATACACTCTCTTCTACCACCTCATGCGAAAGCGCGATAGCGGTAATCTCATCCGCAATAATGCGAGCGGCGTCCGACGGTGCAAACGTTGCCGCAGCGGCTCCCATGGCGGCAGACGCGTTTGCGTCCGAGACAATCCGCTTTATCTCTGCCGCAAGCACGTGTGGTGCGAGGTTCCCTTCCTCAATCACGACCGCCGCACCCGTGTGTGCATACGCATACGCGTTGGTCCTCTGGTCATGACTCACGCTCTCAGGAATGGGTATGAGAATTGCGGGCACTCTCCAGAGCGAGATCTCGGTGATTGCGGTGGAGCCTGCACGCGACACGATTACGTTTGCCGCTCCCGCCACCCGACGAATGCTTTCTGCGTTTAGGTATGGGAATGGGTGGTAGCGAGATGCGTTCGGGTCATCTTTCAGAATCACACGCACGGTCTGCTCCACTCCTGCAAACAGGTCCTTACCCGTCTGGTGTATCACGTTTGCAAACGAGACGAGCTCAGGAAGCGCTGAGAGAATTGTCTCGTTGATGCGTGCGCTTCCAAGCGAGCCTCCGAAGATAGCAACCGTTGGCACGGTAGTATCAAGTCCGAGTAGCTCACGAGCTCCCTCACGCTCGATACGCGACACTTCCCGCCGGACCGGAATACCCACTCGCGCAATCTTATGACGCACCTTTGCTGGGAACATCTGCGCCGCGCTTTCAAACGCTACCCCAATGCGGTATGCCATCTTCGCTGCATACAGATTCGCTCTTCCGGGCTTTGCGTCTGACTCATGGATGATGATCGGGATACGGAGAATCCATGCTGCGGTTACCACCGGCACACTCGCAAATCCACCTTTAGAGAACACCACATCCGGATATATCTTGAGGAGGAGGAAGAAGGCCACAAAGAAACCCCAGATCGTTAGAAATAGATCGAGGAAGTTCTGAACGCTGAAATACCTCCGCACCTTTCCGGCTGGCACCTTGATGAATACCAAACGATTCTGAAATAGTGACTCGTCATCAAAGGGCTTGGGTGCGAGATAGTAGAGCTGTGGAGCAACAAGACGCTTTTCGGTCACCACCTCCTGGAGCGCCTCCGCGACTGCGATGATGGGATAGAAATGGCCTCCTGAGCCCGCGCCTGCGAATACGACTTTCATAGCCTACCGATTATACCCTCCTACGCATGAGCGCGCTTCTTGCCCCGATGCGCCGCCACGTTCAGGATAATGCCGACTGATGCCAGAGCACACAACAGTGCTGTACCGCCGTGTGAGACAAACGGGAGCGGAAGACCGGTAAGTGGAAGCACACCGAGCATAGCTCCTATATTCATGAACGCTGAAAGCGTAATAATCAAAGTCAGCCCTGCAGCGGCATAGCTCCCAAACGCGTCTTTAGCCTGTGCTGCGATCGCAAACCCTCTGGCCGCAAAAGCAGTAAACAGAAGCACAAGGAATACTGTTCCTAAGAACCCAAACTCTTCCCCATACACTGCAAACACAGAGTCGCCCACTGGTTCTGGCAGATAGTTAAACTTCTGCACACTCTGCCCAAACCCGCGTCCCAAAAATCCTCCCGACCCAATTGCAATCAAGGACTGCTGAATCTGATACCCCTTTCCAAGAGAATCCCCTGCCGGATTCATAAAGGTCGTCACACGATTCACGAGATACGGTCGTGTCATCAAAAGCGCTCCCACTGCTATCACCGCAATCAGGGCTAAGATCGCAAAGTCCCTCCAGGGAGCACCTGCAAGAAAATAGAGTGCGGCGGTTGTTGCTCCAAGAATGAGCACCGTCGAAGTGTTCGGCTGCATCAGGAGAATCAAGCATGGAATACCGACGATAAGTCCGTATGCCATGAGCCCGTAGCGGGGATCCTTGATCTTGTCCTTCATTCTCGCCAGGTAGAGTGAAAACATAAGCACCACCCCGATCTTAAGGAATTCCGCAGGCTGTACGGTAAATGGACCTACATCAATCCAGCGGGTCGCGCCTCCTGCATGCACACCAAGTCCAGGCACAAATACAAGACAGGTAAGAAGTACCGCAAAGAGATAGAGTGGAACCACAAACTTCATGAGCAAACTAGGTGGCATGAAGCGAAGCATCAGAAGCGCGATCACGCCCGGGATAAGCCCAAGCAGTAGCTGCGTCACCGCAATGTGTCCGAGAGATACATTCTCTCGTGCGAGAAGACCAAGCGCAGCGGAGAGGAAGATGCCAGCACCGCCGATCACGAGTGTAGCAACAATAAATGCAAAGGTCTGGTCTCCGAAGAGCTTCATGGTTCACATTCTAACGCATAGACCGATATATATGGTTGGTCATCCGCTCCCGAGAGCTTAAATTGGTCATCTCTCTACAGTATTGCCTTTCATGCATGAGCTTTGTACTCTCTTCATGTTAGGGGTCACAAGGGGTGGTCCTGTTCTTTGGGGCTAAGAGATGAAATCTTTAGGATTAGGGTTTTGTGTTGTTTCGGTCATCGCGGCGCTTGCGGTTCCGCACGCCAGCATGGCTCAGTCCAATGATGGCAATAACCGGCGGATCGATATCCACAATCACACCGGCAGCACCATCTGGGAGTTCTACGCGTCGACCACAAATCAAACATCGTGGCAGGAGGACATCCTCGACGATGATGTGATCGTGTCCGGCGATACGCAGCTAGTCAACCTCGACGACGGCACTGGCCGCTGTCTCTACGACGTCAAGGTCGTATTCAAGGGCGGCGGTGAGCGTACTCGTAACCGAGTCAATGTGTGCACGACTTCGGTCATCGATGTCTACCCAGACGGCATTTACCTGAAGTAGTTGGTCTCTGGGTCACAAGGGCTCTCACGGAAGTTCGCTTCCGTGAGAGCCTTTTAATTTCGAGTACAGCTACTTCAACAACGCAATCGCCAGTCCAAACACTCCCGCGATAATCGTAATGACCCAGTACCGCATCGTGACCTTGTACGCAGGCCACCCAATCGCTTCAAAGTGATGATGGATTGGTGCGATACGGAAGACCTTCTTTTTAAATACCTTCTTCGAGACCGTCTGTATTACGTTCGTTACAACCGTCACGGTAAGTGGAAGGGCGATGATCGGAAGAACCGATACCCCCACTCCTTCCCCAAGCGTGTCTGCCGAAAACGCCGTCACGGCAAGAGCTACCGTTAAGGCCATACTCCCCGTCTCAGAGAGATAGAAGCGGGCAGGCGGGATGTTAAACCAAAGAAAGGCAAAGAGAGCTCCCGACACGGTTGCCGCAAATGCTGCGAGTGAGTACTGCATCTGCGCAAAGGCGATACCCGCATAGACCATGAAAATAATGGCGAAGATGCCACCGGCAAGTCCATCGATACCATCAATCACCCCACCGGCGTAGAGCGCGAGCGTCACCAGCACAAAGAAGAGAATAAAGAATCCACCAAGTGGGAGCGCTCCCACAAACGGAATACCTACCGTTGAGACCCCGAGTTTCGCGTAGAACCACCAGCCACAAAACGCACCAATCATCGCAACCACCAAAAGGCGATAGCGGAGGCTGAGTCCTCCCGTTGAACGAGTTACCTCAAGAATGTCATCGATAAGGCCAACCAACGCGCCTCCCAACAGCGCAACGAGCGGAAGCCAGGTCTGTCCACGATTCACAAAATCAAAGGAGGCAAACGGTTCTCCAAAGAAAAGCCCCAGAATCATGATCAGGAGTGCGGTAATAACCACCGATCCCCATACAACGATCCCGCCCATGCGGGGTGTCGAGACCTCCCGCTCCTTATGCAACTCGTTAAACAGCGGCGTCCCGTTCGCATCCCCCATACCGGTCTTCCCTCCCTTCTTCTTCCACGCCCGGTGTTTATACAAATAGTGCGTGATCACGGGCGCAATCGCGATACCAATCACGAAGGCAACCACAAACGGAACCATCACTCTCGCCGCATCGAAGATCATATCCCGGCAAAGTGTCTCGAGGTACGAGCGAGAAGGGTCTCAACATCCACAAACCGTCCCTCACGTGTTGAGCCAAGCACGGCAATCGCAACTGGATGCCCGATACCTGCGTCATACACGACTACAAGATTCCCTCCCGCAAGATCCGTGAATCCGGTCTTTGAAAGAAGAATGTTAGGCACCCGCACTACGTCTGGATTGGTGTTTGGGAGCGTGTGCGCAACACCTGCGTCTGAGTAGATGGTGATGGAGGTCTGGGTGCTTGCGCGCGCGATCTCAGGGGCGACCTTAAGAAGTGCTCCTGCTAGCTTTGCGACATCAGTAGCCGATCCGTATCCACCCGACACGGACCCGCTCTCATCAAGGCCGGTACCGTTCAGTGCATAGGTCTGAGAAAGGCCGATTGCCGCAGCAGCACTTGCGAGAAGATTCGGTCCTGACTGTGCACGCTTGTTTTCAGCGGCAAGCGCAATCGCTTCGGTCGCATCGTTTGAGGACGACACGAGTGCAAGGCGCGCGAGGTCATCAAACTGGAACGTCTCCCCTGCCGAGAATCCACTCTCCCCATCAGCCAAAAGTGCTTCCCCAGTCACCGTGACTTTCGAGTCTCGTGGAAGTGAGGTGGCAGCTGCATAGACCGTGAGGAGCTTGGTGAGTGAGGCAAGCGGAAGCTGCGCCTTTGCGTTGCGTTCAAACAGCACTTCACCCGTTGCCAGGTCATAGACCACGGCCGCCTTACCTATAAGTGCGACTCCCTCATACGCATTAATGTCAGGAGCAGGTGCCTCTGCAACGGCTACCATCGCTTCCTCGGCAGCAGGCTTAGGCGCAAGCAACACGGCAAGCGCAAGGATCGCGGTACCAACTAGAATAGCCACACCCATCTGACGATGCTGCTTCGCCTCGTACTTCTGGATGAGCGCCCTTAATTCTTGTTTCTTGTCGTTCATGACTGGTCTGCGGTCGCCTTTGCTTCCTGTTCGGTAAGTGCTGCGGTGAACTCAGCATAGCGCGGAAGTTCTTCTCGCTTCCCCACGCCAAGATGCGCAAGCGCATCTACCGTTGGAAGATACTTCGCACGACGTTTGTCAGCAGGATCATCAATGCGCTCGACAAGGCCACGAAGCAAGAGTGTACGGATAGCGGCCGCTGAGTTCACTCCGCGTACGTAGTCGATCTCGCCACGGGTCGCTCCTCCCCGGTACAAAATCATCGCCATGGTCTCAAGCGATGCCTTTCCAAGATCCCGCGACAACTCGCTTTCCCGGAGCACCTTCACATCATCAGCCGCCTCAGCCGCCGTCCGTAGCTCAAGCTCCTCATCCGTTTCGATGAGTGAAATACCCCCGTCATGCAGGCGTTCACGAAGAACCTCAACCGCTCCGGTAAGGTCCGCCTGTTCTACGTCCAGAAGTGTAGCGAGACGCTTCCTCGGGAGCGCCTCGCCTGCAGCAAAGAGAATAGCCTCAAGACGGGCATCGAGTGCTAGTGCCATAGTCACTTCAGGATACCCGCTTGCCGACTGGACTACAACCCTTATTTCGTGTGCTTGTGTATGGAGGGCCAGTGATACACTCTGATGCATATGACCCTTTGGGACACCATCATCTTAGGAGCGATCGAAGGCTTCACAGAGTTCCTTCCGATCTCCTCGACCGGTCACCTCATTCTTGCCGCAGAGCTTCTTGGTCTTCCTTCAACCGAGTTCCTCAAATCATTCCAGATTGCCGTGCAGCTTGGTGCAATCTCAGCTGTCATTCTTCTGTACTTCCGCTCCTTCCTTAACTTCGAGCTTCTCAAGAAACTCTTTGTTGCGTTTCTTCCAACGGGACTTGTTGGCTTTCTGGTCTATCCGTATGTAAAGGGATTTCTCCTAGGAAATGCGACCGTGGTGGTGATCTCACTCTTTGTGGGCGGTGTCGCTCTCATCATCTTTGAGCTCATGCATAAGGAGAAGTGGTCTGACGCCATAGACCTCAAAGACATCTCATACAAGCAGGCAGCACTCGTTGGTGTCTTTCAGTCGATCGCCATCATCCCCGGTGTCTCACGCTCAGCGGCTACGATCGTGGGTGGTCTTCTGGTCGGTCTCCCTCGTGTTTCCATCGTTGAGTTCTCCTTCCTCCTTGCGGTGCCGACTATGATCGCCGCAACCGGCTACGATCTGCTTAAGAGTGCGCACCAGTTCTCTGCAGCTGACGCTGAGCTCATGACCATCGGCTTCATCGTCTCACTTCTGGTAGCGTTCGCTTCTATGAAGTTCCTCCTCGGTATCGTCAGGCGCTACAGTTTCATTCCGTTTGGTATCTACAGGATTGTGATCGCCGTGCTGTTCTTCTTCGTGGTGCTGATGTAGTGCGGGGCGCGGATTTCTCCGCGCCCCGTCTAATCCACCAGGTATCGTTCTGTATGCATTCGCATCTCGTGTAATGCTGCAGCAGACGCGTGTTCGAGTCGTCTGATGTCCGCGAACGCCTCTTCAGACGGTCTTAGTAGGGTCTCCAGAATTGCCGGGTCCGTTATCTCACCTCGTCCGGATGAGTCCTGAACATCACCAAGTGCTTTGTGTGGCATTCCATTCTCCTTCTGGTGCAGAGTCTAGCAGGAATTAAGTTCCTGCAGTACAGGTCCTATAGACTCTTTATCATCTCTACTAGCTCAGGGAATGTTTGTTCATTGAAATGACCTCGTCCCTCAAGCACTACCGCATGTGCTCCCGGCAAATCTCTCACATAACGCTCAAAGTTTGAAAACGGAACTACCTCATCATTCGGGCTGTGATAGAGATAAATCTCTCCGCCCTGAGCGAGAAACTTATCGAATGGCTCGATGATATTGAAATCAGCACGAGGATGCTCGGTCAGTGTGTTGTATGGAGCTGCAACCAAGATGGTAGCTCGTATTCTGTGTGGGAAATCTTCTTCCGAAAGATATTTTGCTAAGAAGATACCTCCGAGCGAATGTCCTACCAATACGACATCGTCAGTCAAAAATGGCACTAGCTTCTCGAACCAGATCTTCCACTCAATATATTTAGCATTCCTATTGTTTGGCATCTGAGGCCGGAAGACTTCGCATGCGCCTTCGAATTCATCGACAAGTGCATCCTTCCATCCATGCTTGCTCTTGAAATCGTCTACCGTCGGTGTCCGTTGTATCAGGCGCTCGAGATATTCCTCGTAGGAGTTTTGGGCGTTCCCGCCGTGGATGATTACGAGTTGTTTAACCATAATGCGGCACTCCCGTACTCGTATTTGTAATCTTAATATCCGAAAACGACTCTCCCTGCTCTGCTCCAACCGCTCCTTCCTTAACAAGCTCAAGGAGCGCAAGGAACGAAACGATAATCTCCACCTTCTCCGTGCTTCCGGCAGAGAACTCTTTAAACGACATCGTCATCGCTTTCTGCACACGAGCAAGAAGAGTGTCCATCATCTCCTCGATCGTCACTATAGGACGCACCCTCGCTTCCGGTAGCTGCTCTTCTTTCTCAAGCGCAGCAAGTGTCGCTTCAAGCGCGCTCTCAAGGCGCTCAAGGGTAAGATCACGAGCGGGAGAAAAGACGACCTCAGGAGCTCGCTCCCCTGCTGACACCATAACCCGTCTCCCGAAGATCTTCGACAGCTCCCGCATCATGTCCCTGACCCGCTCGTATTCTTTAAGACGACGCTTCAGATCGTCCATGTCCTCCTCTTCGTCTCCGGTAAGTTCAAGCTCAGGAATGAGTGACTTCGATTTAATCAGAAGAAGCGTGGCCGCAATGCCAATGAACTCAGCCGCATCTTCCATCGGGAAGGTGCCATGTCCACGCACGTGCTGGATATAGTCGTCGGTAACCTGCGCGAGTGAGAGCTCGTTGATCGAAAGCTTACTCTTCTCAATAAGCTCGAGGATGAGCTCAAAGGGGCCTTCGTAGGCCTCAGTCTTAATATGAAATGCTACCCGTTCCATTCGTTAATGAATGATAGCAGGAGGCGGACCGGTGCTCCGGCTGCACCCTTGGCAAGTTCGTCTCCGGGAGCTGAGGTCATTCTCGGAGCGATATCGAGGTGTGCGTATGGGCACTCAAGTTCTTTAGCAAACTGCCAGAGGAACATAGCGCCATTGGTCGCTCCACCGTATCTTCCCTGTCCGATAGAGTGGTTCTGGATGTCCGCAAACTCGCTCTTCACGATCCCCTCGTACTCGTCCCACATAGGAAGGCGCCAGAGATAGTCACCACTCTCCTCGCTAAGGCGAAGCAGACTATCCGCAAGCCCATCGTCACGTGTCATAAGTCCTGAGGCGTAGTGCCCAAGTGCAACGTGCGCTGCTCCCGTGAGTGTCGCCACATCAACCACCACCGCGGGCTTAAAGCGCTTCGCGTACGTAATCGCATCAGCAAGCACGAGCCTTCCTTCTGCGTCCGTGTCCGTTACTTCAACCGTCTTCCCTGAAAGCGAGGTCTGGATGTCGCCTGGTCGCGTGGCGTTGCTGCCGAGCATGTTCTCAGCGGCAGGAATGAGGCCGATGACGTTTCGCTTTAGTTTCAATCGTGCAGCAAGCGCAACGGTGTGTATGACTGCAGCCCCTCCTGACATATCCATGTGCATCTCATAGATACCGTTTGAAGGTTTAATATTGAGACCTCCCGAATCAAAGGTGATGCCCTTACCCGCAAGCACGATCGGAGCTCCCTTCCCGCCCTTGTATTCCATAACGGTGAAGGTGGGTTCGTTGGAAGAGCCTGCACCTACACCCGCAAGAAGTCCCATCCCAAGCTTCTCGATCTGCGTGCGACCGAGAGTCGTGACCGTAACAGGAAGACTCTTCACTGCGTCCTTTGCCGCTGCGGCAAGTTTCCTTGGAGTGATATCACCACCAGGGGTGTTCGCAAGTTCCCGACACGCATTCACTGCTTCTCCGATAACCTGTCCCTTCTTCGCCCCCGCAGTCGCCTCCTTCGTGACCGGTCCGTACACGGTTAGCTCCTCAACCTGATTCCATCCCTCCTTCGGTTTGGTCTTGTAGCTTTTGAACTCGAAGTTCGCCATCTCAAAATTCTCCGCTGCAAGCTGCGATATGTGCGCCGGATCAGTCTCTTCAAGTCCTTCCCAGAGTGCTGGTGTGTCAGCAAACGAGACTGCGATCTTCCTCGCTTTGAATTGTTTTGCAGCAGTGATGATTGAGCGGCAGAGTATGACGAACTTCCTTCGGTTCATTCCCTCGGGTATAGAAAGCTCGATGGTCTCCACCCCATTCTCACGAACCAAACGCCGCACTCCCTTCTCAGGAACAAAGGCAACGCGAACAACGCTCTTGGGTGATTTCTCGAGCGAACCGTTAGTCAGTGTCAGTTTCATTTTTAGAAAGGAGAGTGTCGATACGGTTCATGTCGCGTGGGAATGACGAAGCTTCCTTCACGTTTGCGAGTTCAAGCATACGAGCGGTGATGCGCTCAAGACCAGTTGAGCAGCCGCCATGCGGAGGAAGACCATATTTGAAGGCCTGTAGGTAGAAGGCGAACTTCGATGGATCCATGCCGCGCTCCTGCATCTTCGCGACTAGTTCGTCATGGTCATGAATACGCTGTGCACCGCTGTTGATCTCAAGACCGCGGAAGAGAAGATCAAACGAAAGTGAGAGTTCTGGGTTCTCAGGATCTGCCATCGTGTAGAAGGCACGCTTACTCGTTGGGAAGTGTGTGATGAATACAAAGTCAGAGGAAAGCTCCCGCTTTGCGTACTCGCAGATCTGTCGTTCATGTTCAGGCTCAAGATCAGGTTCGCCAACTGCTTTGCCGCCGAATTCCTTCTCGATGATCTCCTGCGCCTCACGGAGCGTGAATACCGGGAAGGGAGTGGATGGGAGAAGTGCGGGCGCAACGTTGAAGCGCGCAAACACGTCGGCATGCTTCTGCGCAACCGTTGTTGAGATGTCGCGAACAACGGCCTCAAGCACTTCCATCACATCTGCAGGTCCTGCTACATATCCCATTTCAAACTCAAGCTGAGTAATCTCAGACAGGTGACGGGTGGTCGCACTCTTCTCGGCGCGGAAGGTCTTCGCGATTGTCATTACCCGCTCCATAGGTCCCACCATGATCTGCTTGTAGAGCTGGCCGGAGGTCGCAAGGAATGCACGCTTGCCGTAGTAGTCAGGAATCTCAAATACAGCCGCACCGCCCTCAGCGTCACCACCTACGAGTGCAGGAGCAATGAACTCTGTGAAGCCCTTAGTTGTGAGTGAGTCATGGAACGCGGCAAGAACGGTCGACTGCACCTGGAAGATGTCACGATCACGTGTACTTCGAAGAGTGAACGGACGATAGTCGAAACGGGTCTCAATAGTCAGGTCCTCCGCATCTTTATCAAACGGGAGTTCTTCTGCTCGAGAAAGAATCTCGACACCAGTCACCTCAAGCTCAATGTCACCATTCTGTTTGTCTGCCTGCACATTCTTCTCGGGACGCTTATTTACGATCCCTTCCACGCGCACGATGTATTCATTGCGAACTTCCTTCGCTACTTCAAGTGCGGCTGAGCCTGGAAGTACCACACCCTGTACCACTCCTGAACGATCCCTAAAATCGAAGAAGACGAGCTTCCCCTGATCGCGACGTACCTCAACTGAGGCGCCAATAGCGACAGTCTCTCCCACATGGGAGGCAAGCTCCCCTATCAGTATTCGGCCCTGCATATGGCTATAAAGTAGCACGCCCGCGCAGATTCTGCGCGGGCGCTTTCAGGTGCCTAGGGTTGAGGCACCAGGGCAAATTCTCCAGAAATTTCATCGAGTGCTTCGTTATCGCGGATAGAAACCAACCAGCGACGACGGCCATCCACAAAATCGCAGCGAATTTCTAGGATCTCGAGCATCTCAAGATAGCGATTGCTGACCGCCAATCTCAGTGCATTGATGCTCTCGTCATACTGCACACCGAGAATAGTGCCTAGCAGGAAGTGGTGATCGGTCTCCTGCGGATTCACATCATCATCATCGTTGACCGTCTCGCACTCAAAAGTGAAGTGCATGCCCAGCAAGCGGGCTGGACCACGTGTCATGAATGGCGAGAACCCGGCTTCCTTGACCGCTTGTTCTAGTGACTCAATTCTTGCCCGTTCCTTAGGCATTGAACACCTCCATGTCTGAAGGCACTATGCCTGATCTTTATAAGAAGGCAAACCGAACTTACAGCGACACCCCAATCGCTCTCCGCACCTCCTCCATCTTCGCCCCCGCTCGCTCTCGTGCCTTCTCCCCCCCCTCACTAAGCACTTCCTCCACCTCGTCACTCAGTGACTCATACTTCTCTCGCATCGGAGCGATGAACGTATCGAGATCCTCGATCAGTGCCTGCTTCAGTGCCGCGTACTTTCCTTTGTGTTCCTCGTAGACTGGAGCAAGCTCGTCTTCGCTTCTGATGAGCTTGTGGATTGCGTACACGTTTTCAGGACGCTCTCCTGACGAATCCGTCACAATCGACATCACCACCTTCTGGATCTCCTCACGAGACGCAAAGAGTGGAATCGTATTCCCGTAGCTTTTAGACATTTTCTGTCCGTCGGTGCCCGGAACCACCGCTACCTCAGGCATGATCGAGGGCTCTGGAAGTCGGAAGGTCTCTCCAAAGATACGATTGAACTTCTCAGCCGTATCACGCGCATACTCGATGTGCTGCTTCTGGTCCTGACCTACCGGCACTACCGCTGCGTCATACAACAGAATGTCTGCCGCCATGAGCATGGGGTAGTTGAAAGTACCGACATTGATCTCCTTGTCCTTTGCCTCTGCGTCTTTGAACGCGTGTGCGCGCATTAGGTATGGCATGGTCGTGATGGTGTCGAACACCCAGGCAAGCTCGGTGTGTGCGGGCACATCTGACTGCTTGAAGATCGTTACGCGCTTTGGGTCGAGTCCGATCGCAAGGAGTGTCCGTGCAAGCTCGCGAGTAAGAGCATGCATCTGTCCTGCATCTTGAATGAAGTTAAGCGCGTGGTAATCCGCGATCATGAGGTAGCAGTCATGCTCCCCTGCTTCCTGGAGATCCACCCACTGCTTAAGTGCACCGAAATAATTGCCGATATGTGCAATACCGGTCGGCTTCATGCCGGAGAGGAGAATGGGCTTCTGGGTCATGGAGCTACGATACCACAGCCTATCAAGAGAAAAGCAAAAGCCCCCGAAGGGGCATTGCAGTGTGTGCGCCGGGAAGGATTCGAACCTTCGAAAGCAGAGCTAAACGGTTTACAGCCGTCGTCCTTTGACCACTTGGATACCGACGCGTTCCGGCATTCTAGCAGGATACCTAAGGGATTTCCACACTTCAGTGTATTCATCTTGCCCTCACCACAAGCCTTGGTATACTCTATTTAATCACCACGAAAAGGGTTCCCTCCGGGTTCTGTCCCGTAGGGAGCCCTTTTCACTTCCCCTTTAGCTCGAGATTTTTCCTGAGTGGATTCATAAAATCAAATAGATTGCGTTCAGGAGTACTTAATTTCTTAAGTAGTGCCGAATACTTATGTTGATTGGGAATAAGTACCTTCAGCAATTTATGTGTGTTCCGTAAATATTCGACGAGACAGTGGAAATCGCCATCTCCGGTCACTATGACCGCTCTGTTAAAAGATTGATATTCGATCATGGTGTGTAAGACCAGTTCGGCATCCACATTACCCTTTATTTTGCCGTCAGTACTCTCCTGCGTTGGTTTAAAAATGCAGATATATCCGTAGCGTTGCAGGCGGGCATATAAACTTTCATTCCCAGGTATGTAACCAATAAAAAGATATGCTTTTGTAATGGAATATTTTTCTGATAGATAGACTCGAAAACGTTGGAAATCGAGTCTCCATCCCTGGTCACGAATAGCCAGATTCAGATTCTGACTATCGATAAACGCATAATTATTTTCAGACGGCTGTGACACTCCAGCACTATCTCAAACTGAGATGATGAAAATATAAAATCTTTACTTCGCCACCAACACGCAAATATCCCGCTTCCCTTTCTTCATAAGCCCCAATCCATTCACAAAGTCTGAGGCGGTAAGTGCCTGATCCGCTGACTCCACCACCTTCCCATTCACGCTCACTCCCTTAGCTTCGATAAGGCGACGAGCCTCTGATTTGGACGAAGCAAGGCCTGATTCAACGAGTGCATCAAGCACGGGAGTGCCAACACTCGTCTTAAGAGTCGGAGCTTCAGCAAGCACGACCGACTTTGCTTCTGGAGGAAGGTTCGCAAGATCGCCACCAAAAAGTGCAGAAGAGGCTGCTGCAGCAGTAGCAGCCGCTGCAGGACCATGCACCAGTTCCGTGACAACCCGTGCAAGCGTCTCCTGCGCTTCTCGAGCGCCTGGGTTCTCACGGTGCTTTTGCATAAGCTCATCGATGCCTTCAAGCGGAATGAAGCTGTACATCTTCAGGTACCGCTCTACCACCTCGTCAGGCTGATTGAGCCAGAACTGATAGAACTGGTACGGAGAGGTCTTCTTCGCATCAAGCCAGATAGCATTACCTTCTGACTTCCCGAATTTCTTCCCGGCAGCATCAGTCACTAGGGGCACGGTAAACACAAATGCTTCCTTGCTCTGCTTGCGGCGGATAAGCTCAACGCCTGAGAGAAGATTGGTCCACTGATCGTTCCCGCCAATCTGGAGATCTGCTCCATGCTTTTGATTAAGCATCATGTAGTCGTAGCCCTGCAGGAGACTGTACGCGAATTCGGTGTAGGAAATACTCTCATCGGGAGTCTCAAGACGTCTTCGGATGATGTCGCGCTTCACAAGTTCGTTTACCGTGAAGTGCTTACCAATGTCTCGCAGGAACTCTACGAGTTTAATCTTGAGGAGCCAGTCCGCGTTATCAACGAGCATGACCTTGGCGCCCACAATCTTCTGCATCTGTGCCTTTAGGGCCTTCTTATTCTTCGCGACCACCTTGGGTTCTGGAAGCGATCGCTCACCTGATTCTCTTGGGTCCCCGATCATGCCAGTCCCTCCACCCACCAGGAGAATGATTTTATGTCCTGCCATCGCGAGCCTGCGCATCATCAGAATCACCACGAGATTTCCGGCCTGCATAGAGTCGGCTGACGGGTCAACCCCCAAATACACGGTCCGCTTGGTGGACAGTATTTTCTCAAGGTCTGCGGAAGACTGTTCAACCAATCCGCGTGCTTTTAGTTCCTCAGTGAAAGTCATACAGGTACTATACCAACACTTGACAAGAAACTCTTCCGTAGTATGTTGATTACATGACTTACGTCATGGCAAAGGTGTGCATCAACAACCCCGGTTTTCTAACCGAGGCGCTTGTTGTTTGTGCATAGCCGTGACGTTTCTTCTCTCCTAGGTTCTCACTAAGAAACACCCCGGCTCTGCAGAAGCCGGGGTGTTCCCGTCTCCAGAGCTGTTCTTTGAAAGGAATCTATCGTGCTGAAACACTACATTGTGTACGAAGGCGTCTATGTGGCACTTGCGGTCATGCACAAGGGCTATATTGGCCCGCTCATGTCCTGGATCAACAATCCGAAGACAACGGCAGGAGTCCTGACTACACCTCCGGTCACGTATGAGGCTGAAATTGCGTGGATCGAGGGTCTCGCGAAGCGGGGAGATACCGATGTGGTACTCGCAATTCTTATCCGCGAAGGTAAAAACTGGCGCTACATCGGGCACACGGGTATCCATCGCATGACCTGGCCTGATGCGCGGGGATCAACAGGCTCCTTTATCGGTGACGCGTCCGTGCACGGAAAAGGCATCGGCACCGAGGCAAAGCTCTTGCTTTTGAACCATGCATTCCTGGTACTTGGTCTTCGAAAGATTACGAGTGAGGTGAAGGCCTTCAATGGTAACAGCCTTGGCCATCTTCTGCGCTGCGGATACAGGATTGTAGGGGTGCGCAAAGAACAGCACTTCTACCAAGGTCAGTACGTGGACGAGATTCTGCTTGAGACGTTTCGAAACGACTTCATGCCGATCTGGGAGCACTATCAGGAGGCGGGCGCGCTTCCGGGTCTCACCGAAGCGCAACGAGAACTAATCAAAAAATATAGTGGAGAAAAATAACTAAAGCCGCCCCCTCGGGGGCGGCTCACTTTACACTGCCGGAAGTTCGAAAATAAACCGACTCCCCTTCTCAAGTCCTGCTGACTCAACCCATATCTTGCCGCCATTGCCCTCGACGAGCTGCTTCGCAACATAGAGTCCGAGACCGGTACCTGTTGTGTTTACTCGGTTAGCGTCGCGTGCGCGGGTGAACTTAACGAATAGATGACCTATTTCGTCCTCGGCAATACCAATGCCGGTATCGCTAATGGTGACACGTGCCTGCTTCCCTCGCTTCTCAACGGCAACCGTCACACTGCCGTTCTCGGTGTATTTAATTGCATTATCTATGAGATTCGTGAGTACCTGCTTCATCTTGCCAATGTCGGCCTTGATCGATAGCGGCTCTGGCGTGGCAAGAGAAATAGTAAGACCTCGCTTTGTTGCAACAGGAGTCAATTCATTTACCACTGTTCCAGCCAGTGCAGTCAGGTCGAACACGCTCCGTTCGTATTTCATGCGGCCCTGCTCAATGCGAGAGATGTTCAGGTAGTCTTCAATGGAGTTGGCCATGAGTCGCGAAGAATCCTGAATAACCCGGAGTGGTTCTTGGAGATACTCCGGTATAGGGCCATAGCTACCATCCCGTATATTAGAGGCATATCCGCGGATTGCTGTGATTGGGGCACGAAGCTGGTGCGCAGCAATTGAAAGGAATTCATCCTTCAGGCGATCGATCTCAGCGAGATTGTCCGCTCGACGCTTCCAGAGATAAATGAGTGTCGCGGCAAGGACCGAAATAACAAGAATGAGGAAGACGATGAATACCAAGAATGGATACAGTGTCTGTCGCGTTACGTCGAAGAAGTCATCTGCCTTAATATCGGTTGCAAGCACGGCGACAACATTCCCCGCGTCATCACGGATAGGTGCGTAGCCGGTCAGCACCTCGCCATAGGAGTCTTCGTACAGCTCACTCGCAGTCAGAGGGCCATTGTACGCTTCGTATGTTTCCGGGATATCGACTGCCTCTTCATAGTCCTGGCCTGGCCACTGCAGGTAATCAGCTCCTTCAGGATCGACAATGCCATCCCCATTCGCATCCACGTCATTTGTCGGGTCATCATCCGAGTTCGCATACGGATTGATGGATTCCGCGTCCGCCACAAATTCCATTTGGCTCGGATCTTCCGCCTTCATGCGGTAGATATACATGAACACAATATTCGGGTTCTGGTCCTTTGCTCGCTTTAGGCTCATCACCACCTCACGCCACTCCGGCTTTTGCCAATCCGCCTCTTCCTGCAGAGCAGCGAGGTCCTCAGCATCAATATTCGATGCCTGTGTAATGGATATAGAGAGAAGGCGCTCGCGAAGGTTTTGAGTGAGAAGCTCGATGGTCTGCTGGTACAAGAACCATGAGGCTGCAACTGCAATTGAGACCGCCAGAAGAGCGATCAGACTTCCAAGCCAAATGAGTGATCCGAGTCGCCTCCCTCCCGCCTTTGTGCTCATATGTTCTCCTTACCGTACCACGGGTCCGGGCACTACACGTCAAGCAATGCACATACCTTTTCTTGGTCGACCTCGGGGAGGAAACTTCCAAGTCGGGGACCCGAACCTTTGCCAAAGAGGAGTTGGTAGACATGGCGGAAGAATCGAAGCTGACGTTCCTTCCGGCGTTCCTCGTCTGTCTCGCCTGCTGCGGCGATTGTGTAGAGGCCTGTCGGGAAATCTTCCGTACCAGAAGAGATGAGTGCCCGGAGTTCTCGTACCTGTTCAAGATCAGCGACATCGAGCGTGGCGATATAGGCGGTATTAGGATGATCCAGTAACTGGAAAAGCTCCTCTGAACTTATTTCAACGTACCGGTTATTGTTTGCGTTAAATGCTTGAGTATCAACAAACACATTGCGGGTAAGTGACAGGGTGCCGTGCTCAACTGGCTGGATTTGCTTTGTGCGGAGAATCTTTTGCACGTTCTTATGATGGATCTCGGTAAATCGAGCAAGTGACTCACGTCGCTCCTCATAGAGATTTCCGGCAAGAAGCGGTTTCGCGATTTGTTCATAGATATCGCGTTGCGGCAGTGTTGGTGTGCAGATAATCTCTCCGTCGATACTGAAATTGGATGCGCCGTATCCGTATCCGCCGTATGGTTGCGTTCCCCGTTCAGCACCATGCATATGGAGATGTGTGTTATGTAAAAAACGACCCTCGTCATGAAGAAGCTTTCCATTGATTTCCTTCCCAATGAGCGAGTGCACATAGGTGCTTGAGCCATAGAGTGTGACGTACATAGCATTCAACGCGTACCGTGCATCCTCGAAATAGGAGGCAAGCTCGCTATCTTTCTCATATCGTTGAATGAAGATAACTGGTGCGAATATTTCACTATAATTCCCGCCCTCCTTAAGTGGCTTCACGATAAGCGTTGGCTCTAGAATTGCCTCAGCGGATCGAATAACACCCGGTGTCGTGGGATCGAGCCACTCTCGGTTATCAATCAAGAAATCTTGTACGCGCACCAAGTCCTTCGGATCACTAATAGGTCCTACGCGGCACTTGCGATCGCGATAGTCGCCGACTCGAACGGTGCGGATTTCATCCCGTATGGTACGTAGAAATTCATTAAATATCTTTTTGTGGACCAAAATCGTGCTTGGAGCAGCACAGTCCTGTCCCTGGTTATACAACTGGAGCGTAAGTACTGCCTCAGTTGCCTGCTCGACATCAGCATCCTCGGCAATCACCACGGGATTATGCCCTGAGCCATTGGTGATAAAGAGCGTCCGTTGATCAAACGCCATGCGCAGCTGATCGGCATGGGTGGGTGTCCCGGTGAAGATCACTGCGTCGGTCACCGGCACGCTCTCCTTTGTTCCTGGGTTCACTCGTAGCGCGGTGCGCTCAGTGATGAATTCCGATCGTGTCAAGTGGGATACGGACACATTCGGGAACCATTCGTAGATATTGAGAAGCGTCAAAAGCTTTGGAAAGAAATGGCGCATGCTGTGCGGTATGCGGAAGTGCACCTCGCTCGCCATGAATGAGGGAACTAGGACAAAACACGTAAGTGCATACAGTGGCTGATTGCGTGGAAGAAAGGTCGTTACTGCTCCAATGCGGAGCTTGAAATAGTCTTCGTTCTCGGAAAGGTTACGAAGAATATCGAGGGTACGTTCTGTTTCATCGACGACAACCTCATAGCTTTCGTACTCAAGCAGTATGTGCGCAAGTTCCTCAAAATGCCGCTCGATATGGTCAGCAAGCTCATTTGCGCGCGCCTGGATGTCTGCAAATGCAAGTGGCGTGTACGGCTGTATTATCTCAGGGCTTCCTGACTTCGGTTTTGCTTTCCTTCTAAAAAAGCTGAGCACGCCCTTCTTGGAGTTAGACATAATAGTCCGTAGCTCAACCTTAGTGCGTTGGCGGTAGGTATGTCAATGCACACTTCCGGATATAGAAAGGGGCCGCAGCATTTGCCGCGGCCCCGTGCACCAGTTCGGTACAATTACAGTATGACGATCAGTGCCACGACCCCGTGAGTGATGGCGTAGTTGATGGGATTAAGGAGCGTTGTCCGGTCTTCCCATCGCAGCCAAGCACAGAACGTCTGCAGGACAAACGCCAGCGTCCAGATCATCCATGGCCAGAAAGGTTCTGACGTCGGATCATCAAGTACGGTCCGCCAGAGCGGGAGAATCGCGGTCAGAAGAGCTGCCTGGAAAATCCAGAGCGCTCTCCGTGACGCGGTCTTGCCCTGCTTCTGGCTGCGCCAGTAGTAGACGAGCGCGACGATCGCAAGGATTGCGACCAGGTAGTCAATCGGCTCGACCGTCTGCCACACTGTCCCCCCATTTCCCTGCATCGGTTGCAATACAAAGAGATGGAATGAGATACCGATCACGCCGATAAGTGAGACCGCCTCTGCGGCCCACTTCGCGCGATCGCCTGTGTGGCTTCTGTAAAGCCAAAGACTGACTCCTGTCTCGACGAGCCAGAGTAGCCAGGTGACCGGGTTGGTCTGGGTCTCGCCAATGACGAGGAAATACCAGACAAACCCGATGGCGTTAAGGACGGCTGCGGAGTACCCACAGACCGCCCCGAAAGTTCGAAGCGATTGCTGGGTCATTCCCAAGCCTCCAAGAAAAGGTCATGCAGCACCTCGTTGCTGCCAGATGTATACTATAGCACAAGTATGCTAAAAAAGCAAGCTCTACTCAGCCAAGAACCCTCCCGCCTGAATACTCCAAAGCTTGTGATAGAGACCTCCCTCCTGCGCGACTAGTTCGTCATGGGTGCCCTCAGCAATGATCTTGCCTCCTTCTATCACCACAATCCGATCCATGGACATGATGGTTGAGAGCCGATGTGCGATCACGACCACCGTCTTTCCTTCCATGAGTGTTCTGAGTGCGTCCTGGATAAGCGCTTCGGATTCCGAATCGAGTGACGAAGTCGCTTCATCAAGAATCAGAATTGGCGCGTTCTTTAGAATTGCACGAGCAATCGCAACACGCTGACGTTCTCCTCCTGAGAGCTTCACGCCGCGCTCTCCCACATAGGTGTCGTAGCCCTGCGGGAAGCGGGAGATGAACTCATGGGCATGCGCCTTCTTTGCGGCTTCGATTACCTCCTCAAGAGACGCATCTGGTCTGCCGTAGGCAATGTTGTCGCGAAGGGTACGGTGGAAGAGTGCGGGCTCTTGCGGCACAAAGGAAATCGCCTTGCGGAGACTCTCTCTTGTGACGGTACGTAGCTCATGTCCATCAATACGGATTGTCCCACTGGTGACATCGTAAAGCCGAAGAAGGAGCTTGGTGATGGTCGACTTCCCCGCGCCTGAAGGTCCGACAAGGGCAATCTTCTCACGTGCGGTGATCGTAAGTGTGAGATCGTCAAGAATAGGACTTGCTTGTTTATACGCAAACACCACTGATTCAAGCGCTATTTCTCCTGCGGTAATCGCAAGTTCTCGTGCATCCGGAGCGTCCTGAATGGCGTGCGGCTCCTCCATGATATCGATCATTTCGTTTGCTTCTGCAACGGCATCATAGAGCTGACGCATGTTACTTCCGATATTGGTGATCTGGTCCATGAGCGAGAAGATGTAGACCTGAATGAGAACAACATCACCAACCGTGATACTCCCCTTCCACCAAAGATAGAGTGCAAGAATGAGGAGTCCGATCTGTGCAGTACGCGTAAGAAATCCTTGAATAGCATAGTTTAGAACGTCTGAATTCCAGGCCTTCATCGTAGCTCCAAACCAATCAGCAACCACTCCAGCCAGTCGTGCCTTCTCATGATCCTCAGCAGCAAACGCAGCAATAGCTGAGTGGCTACCCACGGCATCTGAGAGTGCTCCGGTGACCCGACTGTCTTGAATGGCTCGCTGAAGCTTGTACTGATACCGCCACTTCGTCATGAGGTACTGGAGCAGCAAGAAAAATACCGTCCATACGAGAAGCCCGAGACCGAGCCATAGGTTTTGCGTGAAGAGCACGACGATTACACCAACTGCAAAGAGGAGTGTCGGCACCATTCCCTCCATAATGTTGTTGAAGATCTGCTGGTAGGAGCGTGCGTAGCGATTCACGCGACGGGTAAGCGTACCCGCGAAATTGTTCGCAAAGAAGTCATGCCCGTGATGGATTAGATACGCAAATGCCTCATTCGTAAGATCTGACTGAATCTTCGCTTCGATCCTTGTCACTCCGATTACCTGTAATCGAATAGAAGCCCAGTTTGCGAACATGGCAGCTGCGTAGAGGCCGAGTGCGAGAATGGTCGCATCAATGACCGTACGTGAGTCATCGTTTGCAATGAGAAGATCGATAAAATCCTTAAGAAACAGAGGCGCGATAAGATTTGTCGCCGTTGCGGCAAGAATTGCACCAACAACAAGCGTAAAGAGCCACGGGTAGCGAGCCGTTGCCTTTGCGTAGTACTTCAGCACCGGAAGTACGTCCGTATTTATTTTCTTTTCCTCTGCCGATGACATAAGCGGCTAGTATACCACATGAGCTTTACATTCCGACAAATGGTTACCTGGTGTCGGACAGATAGTTTAGTTGACAGTGAACGCTAGCGTAGATACTCTTGAATTATGTTCAAGAGTATTGGCGTCGAGCATCATTCAATTCTCTCTCGTGGGAGAGGATTGAGTTGATGCGGCCGTATTCCAGCACCTCATCAAACCAACCCCCTCTCACGTGAGGGGGTTTTCGCATTTACGAAAGCACGTTCTTTATGGAGTTATACGATGCACTTGTTCGATAGTGATGAAGAGTGGCTACTCTACGGCGCAGGATCTTTGGCAGGAACCGGCAGAAAAACTAGCCTCCCCCAGTCCTCGCCCTCGCAGAGTGTTGAGGAATTAATCGCAGAGGCTAATGAAGATCAGAAGGTGTGGACCTTGCCGAGCGGTGGTCATCGAATTCCATTCTCGTATCAGTCCGGTGTGCTCATGCCTGCTGAACATACTGCACACTGTGGGTGGCGCGAGCTGCCGAATGGAAGATGCGAGAGTGTGCAGTACTATTTCGGATGGGGTTGGCTAAACGAAAAAGAGTTATTTGAACTGCGTCAGACCGATCCCCGAATTGCACCGTAATCACAAGCTAGCTGCTCCGGGGTCCGGAGCAGCTTTTTGCATACAGATAAATCTTTAGGGGCTGTAATGAAAGAGCGGGCGTGCGTGTAAACCCTCGCACGCCCGCAGTCTAGATTGGCTTCTCACCGATCACGATGATGTAGGCTCCCATCGAGGAATCCACAAGTCCTGCATCGATTGCAAGCACCGCTTCTTGTACTTCCAATTGGCTGCACAGCTCGTGCGGTAGGATCGCGCTCACAGCCGGATAGGTCTGGAGCGAGACCGCGAGGCCCGAGCGGCGGAATAGATCGGTAACTTCCTCACGCGTGTAGGCTCGAGCAAAGATCGGGATCACCTCGTCCTTTTTCTCTGTCGATCTTGAGTGCACGTCGAGTGAGTCGCGATGAGTGTTAACGGTGGCCGCAAGCCCTATCTCCCATGGCAGGAATTCCCACCGGTAGACGAGCGCCTCGCGATTGTAGAACGAGAAGAAGCAGCGGCCGCCTGGTTTGAGTACTCGGACAGTCTCGTCGATTACCTTCCGAATATCGCGGACATCGCCCCCGGTGCCGAGGGTCATTGCCACGAACGAGACGGAACCGTCCGGCAATGGAATGCCGTCTTCGAGATCGGCACACTCGAACGAGACTCGGTCTTGAACCCCGCGCTGCTCAGCGATGTTGTTCGCCCAAGACTGCATATGCTGACTGATATCGAGACCAACGACGCGTTCGAAGAAGCGTTCGAGGGTAAATGATACCGAGCCAGTAGCGCAGCCCAGGTCGAGCATGCACGAGTGATCCTGGAGCTTGCCGACTTCGACTTCGAGTAGTTTTCGCTCAAAGGCGAGGTACGCCTTGGTTGCGAAGAAACTAGACTCATAGTCGGAATCGTACGTCGCGCACCATCGTTCCGTGAGGGTAAGAAGGTTGCGTTTCAGCTGTAGGTACCACTCATCTTCCGACTGCACCTCCCCTTCCAGCTTTTCTTGCTGCAGCTGAATCATCTGAAGCTTGCAGGATTCGTTGATGAGGGCGTAGAGGATGAGCTCGGCGAAGTGCGGATTCAACCCATGTTCGGTTGCCCAGTCGCGAATCGTCTGAATACGACGGTCCTCGATTTCGGCGCGAAAAATCGGTTCGTCCTTCTGTCGTTTGAATTTACCCACCTGCTCAGCGAGTTCCATGCGACGCTTGATGAGCTGCATGATGAGGACGTCGGTCGTCGCAAGGCGGCGACCGAGCTCTTCAAGATTCAGGAGTCGTTCCATGTACCACCTTTCTTGTACAGAATGGATGTCCGGTGTCAAAATACAACGCCAATGGCAATTAGTAAAGTTTGACTATAAAATATATATTCAGTACTATCACGTCGGATTCTTTTCGTTTTAGGAGCTATCAAATGCCACATACGGTGCTTTCAGGTATCCGGGCCACCGGACGCTTGCACTTCGGGAACTTCATGGGTGCCGTGAGGCACTTTGTGGAGTATCAGAAACCAGAAAATCGCTCGATGTATTTCATCGCCGATCTCCACACACTCACAACTCTCAAGAATCCCGAAGAGCTTCGGGGCAACATCACGGAGATTGCCAAGGATTATCTCGCTGCCGGTCTCGATCCTGAGCACTCCATCATATACGCTCAGTCGAGTATACCGGAAATTTCCGAACTCTCGCTGCTGCTGTCGATGGTGCAACCGCTCGGCGAACTCGAGCGTGTGCCGACATTCAAGGATCTGGTTCGCAAGAATCCAGATAACGTGAGTCTGGGGCTTATCAGCTACCCCGTCCTCATGGCTGCCGATATCCTGGGGCCACAGGCGACGCTGGTGCCAGTTGGTGAGGATCAACGTCCCAACGTCGAGCTTGCGCGTAACATCGCGCAACGCTTCAATCAGCGGTACGGTGACACCTTTGTTCTGCCTGACATGCTCGACGAGGATCAGATGGTCAGGATACCGGGGCTCGACGGTGAAAAGATGGGTAAATCTGATGCGAACAACGCGATCGACATCGACGCGTCTATGGAGGTGATTCGCAAGCGGTATCGCGAACGGGGTATAACCGATCCTCAGCGACTTCGGCTCTCTGATCCTGGAGATCCATACAACCGCTGTCGATCGGTATACCGCCTTCATGAGCTGATCACCCCAGGTGAATCTATCTCTCGCGAGATAGCAACTGCTTGCCTCGCTGGTCAAATCGGTTGCGCAGCCTGCAAGGAGAAACTCTGCGATAGTATTGGGACCGTCCTGGAACCATTCCAGGATCGTCGTCGAGCTTTGGCGGATAAGGACGCATACGCTCGAGAGGTCCTGCATGAGGGCGGCAAGCGAGCGCGTTCCGTCATCGTCCAAACGCTCGAGGCTGTCCGTGAGAAGATGGGTGTAGTAATCTACTGACGACTACTCAAGCTGGCGCCTGCCCACTGATGATGTGGGTGGGCGCCTTTTTTCGTCCTTGACACACCTCTTTTCGCTCGGTATCTTCCTACTAGGTAACGCCCCTGATTCCGGTCCCGCAACGCTGCGGGATTGGGCCGGAATCGCCGTATGGCAGGGTGGCTTCTGCGCTAGTGGAAGTCCGGAATCCTCCGTAATCATGGGATACCCGATGTCGGCCGTAAGGTGTCTGAGTCGGCAAAGACTCCTCTGGAGTGAAGTAAGGTGGCACCGCGGAAACCCGCCCTTACGATGCAAGCGCCAAGGCGTTTGTCTCGCGAGGGCGGGTTTTAATTAACCCGTACCACCGCTCTTTGTTAGAAGGAAGGACTCGCTGTGTCTGCGATTCAACTGTTCAAGAACCGCTATCAATTCCATCCTGAACGCGCATTCTTGGTTGGTGTTGAACGCGAGTGCTTCATCACCAATCAAGGTGGCGTTATTGTCCCTGAGGCGTTGCGAGTATTGGAGTACGTCAAAACGCATGGGTGGCAAATGTGCGTCGAAGCTACTGATCTTGACCGCATCATCGGTTACGAGCTCTCTGCCTGCCAGGTTGAAACTCGAACTCGACCGCGCCCGATTACTGAAATCGGCAGTGAGCTTCGGTGGATCGACGAAGAGCTCTCGTGCTCGCTTGATGCACTTGGCCTCTCGTCCTCTCACAATGAGGTTGCGCCCGCAACGATGCCACTTGATGTCTATCCAGATCCGACTGGCCGATATTCACGCATCTCGAAGGATATGCCACACGAGATACTACTCGCTGCTTGTCGTGTGATTGGCACGCACGTGCACGTGGGTATGCCGGACCACGAAACGGCAATGCGGGTCTATGACCATGTAACCGAAAAGTGTGAAATGCTCTGCAGCCTGGGCGACCACTCGTCGGGAGAGCGTCTTGCGATCTACCGCGTTGTTGCTCCGGATGCGACTCCATTCCCGTATGGAACGTGGGAGCGTTTTTACGAGACTGCTTGCGAAAAAGGATTCGAAGAAGATCCCCGCAAGTGTTGGACGCTCATTCGAATCTCGGGACATGGAACTATTGAGTTCCGAATGTTCGGAACTACCTCAGATATCAGCCGTATCGAGGACTGGGTGAAGTGCTGTTATGAACTTTGCTGCGAGGCGGCCGGGCGGTAAGCTTGCGGGAGAAGTGACCCTTCTCCCGCTTTCCGTAACTAATACATGTCATATAATCTCGCTACATTACAAGAGACATTTAGGGCGATGAGGGCATCTACCGTTCATGGTATTCCCGGCGTCATGTTATTTGACAGTGGTGCTCCAGGGCCTGTGCTCGGCATTACTGTATGTACACATGGAAACGAGCCAAGTGGACTTGCTGCAGTCGCATTTCTCAGAGAAGTATTATCTCACCAGCCGCTATTGATGGGAGCGGTGTATGTGGTCGTTAACAACCTTCGAGCCACCGAGCTTTTTTTCCAGGCTACTGACGATCAGACACGTAGAAACACGCGTTATGTCGATATAAATATGAATCGGCTTCCAGTCGACACGCTCGAGTTATGTGAGGATGACCGATACGAAGTTCGTCGAGCGCAGGAGCTACGATCAATCTGGGAGAAATTCACTGTCGCACTTGATGTGCACAGTACCACCTCGCCCGTTGATCCGATGATCATAAGTAAAGGTACTGACTTCGGTCGTGTCGCTTCCCTGGTCCACGGCTTTCCTATCCGTTCACTCCTTACAAATATTGATTCAGTACAGCTGAATCGACCCGTGCTTGTCTTCTATGGGTCTCGAGAAATTAATGTTCCGGCGTTCGCTATTGAAACCGGTCAACACACTTCACTCGAGGCGTTTGAGCGTGCGGTAGCGTGTACGCAGGCACTTCTTGCAAACCTTGGCATGCTGCCTGGAGTGTCGCCAATGGCCACGCATGAATTTATTGAATATCCAATCAAGGCCTCACTATTTTTCTCTGATCAATCCTTCGACCTCATACAGGACTTCAGATCGTATGATTTGATGCGTGAGGGCGACGTTATCGCTCGGAATACCGTAGGTGAAGAGCTGTATGCGCCGTTTGATGGACACCTCATATTCCCGACTGAGCAACGTGGCGCAGACAAGGATCTTACTGAAGAAATAAGTTTCTTCTCATCCCCATCACGCATTTGGAATGCATAGTTATGAGGTCATACTTTTGTTGCTAAATCAAGCCGGGCTGTTATAGTTCCTGCGGATCAACGCGCATGTGCGCACATGAAAGGAGGCATCCATGCCTGGACCATCCGACCTCTCGGGGGACGGTTGGCCCGCGCCGGTCTTAGATCGTGCGGGGCAGCAGTCGTTCTGGGACCGGCAAGCAGTGAACTACGATCGGGCAGATATGACTCGTGACAACGAAGGAGAGCTCGCGCTTGTACGTGCGCTCTGTCAACAGTTCTGTCTTTCGGGGTACGAGGCTGAGGATGTGGTGACGCTCGGCGGTGCCGTCGGTTCGAGAGATCCGAAGGTGGTGCTCGACGTACTTGGTCAGCACGGCAACATGCCTGAACACATTTACTTCAACGACCTCTCAGTTGAAATGGCACAGCAAGCCCAGAGGATGAATCTCGGTGCAAATCGCGCTGGATCAATCGAAGTTAATACACTCGTCGGACCAATCCACGAGATCTGTGAGCACATTCCGGTGAAGCCACGCCGTGTCATCATCGGCGTGTATCGGGCGGAGTCGCTGGTTCAGGCGGTCCCCCATTACGGGTATCCGCTCACCGGTCTTGAAGAGTACGAGCGGAATGCGCAAATTGTCGGGTCACGACTCATCATCGAGCCAGTACGGCTGGAGAGTGCCGTGTACATTCATATGCAGATCCGCATTCTCCACTCGTCTGATTATGCAGAGGAGATCCGCCTGCAGTGCAGGCGGCAGATCGAATCCTGCGCCCGCCTCCCTTCGCTGCATGCCATCCGTGTCGTCGGTCAGCATGCAGACCAGGAAGGGTTCTTCCTCTCGCACTGGTTTTCAGAGGTTGGCATCCGGGCATTGGTTGGGGCGTCATTCAGTTCCGATCGTCTCGGTACGCTCTCCCTTGTTCCTTGTGCGAAGGGATACGTCTTATGCATCGATCCAGTCGAGCCGCCGCGAGGTATTGTGACGGTTTTGAACAATGTAATAGGCAATGTTCTGCCTGGTGAGCAAGTCGCAACTCTCCGTTCTATCGACCGCATCTCGCGTTGAGATTGCGAACAACTTGGGCCCGCTGGTGGAAACTGGCGGGCTCTTTCTAATGCACAAGAAAGAGAAGGCCAAGGAGCGGCGCGATGAACCAGTAGAAGAAGTAACCCTCGGGCGCAAAGAGTTGATCGATCGGTGCGGGGAATGAGTAAATGTCTGAAATATCGAAGACGTGGTACGCAAGCGCAAGCAGGAATGCTGCTGCAAGAAACGAGAGTAAGAAACGCGGGAAGAAGGAGAGCACCCCGAATCCCCCGCTTGAAAGACGCTGTACGAAATGGAATGGAATGAAAGTCGCGATACCAAAGATAATGATGCTGATTATCGCCTTCATCATCGGGGTGCCTCCTGCCGCAATAATCTGCTGCGTATACGGAAAGACCATATAGATTGCGTAGCCTGCGTAGAAGGCAACGAGAAGTGAGATGATGCCTCCCCTCCCTGCCTTGTACGAGAACAGCAGCATCACTACAAACAGACCAACGAGAATGAGGAAGTTCCCCGCAAGAAGCCAGGCGCTGGCAGCTCCTGTGGTGGCGAGGTCGGAGACCTGGGTTGCTACCGAAGTAACGTCCATGTCTCTAGTATACCTCTCGGAGATACCTCTGCGTCTCCACGGGTGTACGAAGGGTAACGATCTTCTCTTTCGGGACCTCGGCAAGATACTTCAGCAGCGATACGGTCTCCTGCTTCGTCCATATGATCTTCAGGAACTTGAACGCGAAGTGATCATAACAGCCGGGAAGCTCGGGTCTTGGATCTTTCCGATGGCGCCATGAGCGTATGAGATATCGCCACGCAGGAATATGGCGCGGATAGTCGAGATAGTAGATCAGGTCAGCGTGAGCGAACACGTCGCTACGGGCGCTTTTGGGTATATAGCCCTCAATAATCCATGCAGGCTTCTTACTATGTGCAATGAGTGCTGCGGCGCTTTCCGCCTCGTCTACCTGCTCCCAGCCTGGCTTCCACATGACTGAGTCGGTATGGATAAGGGGTAGATCCAACTTCTTTGCTAGTGCGCGGGCAAAGGTCGTCTTTCCGGACGCACTGACTCCAACGACTGCGATGCGCGCTGCGGTAGGCATTAAAGGCCTTCGCTCTTCAGCTCCTCAAACGCACGCTTTGCCTTCGTGGAAAGCTTCTTTGGGAGACTGACGGTGAGGCGGATCAAAAGATCTCCCTTATTGTCATCAACGACGACTCCCTTCCCCTTGATACGGAGTGTCTCCTCAGGAGCTGCCATGGGCGGGATCTTCACCTCAAGCTTCTTCCCGTCGATGGTTTCAACGGATGCAGTGGTACCAAGAAGTGCGTCGGTAAGCTTCACGGGCATATCCATGATCAGATTCATCCCATGCTTCTTGAAGATCTGGTGCGGCTTCACATGCACCTTCACATAAAGATCTCCTGACACGCCTCCCTTTACCGCCTCGCCAAGTCCTGGCATGCGGATCATTTCCCCGCCATCGATGCCGGCTGGGATAACAATCTTGAGCTCCTCTTCTTTCTTGAGAACTCCTCGACCGGCACAGGTAGAACACTTCTCCTTCGGAATCTTTCCGGTAGACTCGCAAGTCGGGCAGGCGCGCACGCTCGCAAAAGTACCAAACGGTGAGTTACGCGTCTCGTGCACCCTCCCCGCTCCGTTACAGGTCGTACACGTCTCCATCTCAGTTCCAGGCTTTGCACCAGATCCAGTACAGATGTCACACTTCCCTACTTTCGTGATCAGAACCTGGCGCTTCGTGCCGAGTATCGAATCCTTGAACGGAACCTCAATGTCTATAGAAATATCGCGCCCTCGCTTCATGCGGGTACCGCCTCGCGCGCCACCGAATATGTCGCCAAAGCCCTCAAATAGATCTGAGAGATCGAACTCAACGTTGCCGTTTTGAAAGCCGGAGAAGTCAAAGCCGCCTGCCCCTCCCTGCCCGAAGGACTGGCCGTATGAGTCGTACTCACGGCGACGCTTCTCGTCCGCGAGGGTTGCGTACGCTTCGGTAATCTCCTTGAACTTCGCCTCGTCGCCACCCTTGTCGGGGTGGTGCTTCTGGGCGAGCTTACGGAAGGCTTTCTTGATGTCGTCTTTGGTCGCCTTTTTATCAACCCCAAGAATATCGTAGTAGTTTTTTGCCATAGTTGCTCATATAGTACTCCTCTTCATTTTGTGTGCAAAATTCGCAATTGGAGCCAGACGCTTTGGATTGCTTCGAAGAAGCATTAGTATGGATTGAGCAATTCTGCTGCTCGGCGCTGGGATCGATACTGTTCTTCTGTCTGAGACAGCATAGGTTGGGCAGTCGAAATACTACTTAGGCACTGATCTTTCTACCTTAGGAAGGCTGCCATGTAAGTGGCTCATTTTGTTACTGTGCTCGCCAGATCTCGGAATCGAAGAACTGCTCCTGGAAACGCGTCGAGCTGCGTATCTCTTCATCGGAGATATCTAGCTTATCCTTCGACACAACGATCAGCTTATCGTCATCATCGTTTGTACGATGTATAACCGCTACGCAGGTTCCTGTAAAACTTGCGATCGGTTGATCGGCACCAATGACATAAGCATCAAGCTCTTCGCCATCAGGCGACATCGTACCGGGAACGAAACCATAGTTCAGCATATAGGACCACCCATGTTTAGGGTGCTTTGATTGAAACGGTCGATCGATAGTGACCTCCACTACCCTACCAAGATATTCACGCGCATCGGCAATCAATGTGTGTTCCATATGGTGTGTATGGTTGTCGTTTTACGCTGAGGTACGTCCTCGCGGAGGATCCAAAACTCTCTTCGGACGGGAGAAGATTCTGCACCTTAAAGCCCTTACTGGCGCTGTCCACGACCTCACTTGAAACATGTCGCTTTTCCACTTCTTCGGATAAAGGCAATAACTATTCCGTGAAGTCAGCGTCTTTTGTATTTTTGTTCTCTTCCGTCTTCATATCGCCCGGTTCTGCAGGGCGTTCTGCTTCCGGCTGATCTTTCATCATCGCCTCCCCAATCTTCGAGATCGAAGCGGAGAGCGCCTCTGAGGCAGACTTAATAGCTTCTAGATCATCTCCCTCGCGTGCAGTCCGAAGTGCTGCAATCTTCTCGTTCACTTCTTTTACAACTTCCTCCCCTGCTTTCTCGCCGTTATCCTTCACGGCTTTCTCTGCGGTGTAGATAAGCTGCTCGGCGATATTCTTCGCTTCAACCAGATCCTTTCGCTTCTGGTCTTCTCCTGCGTGTGCAGCGGCATCAGCCTGCATGCGTTCGATGTCTTCCTTGGAGAGTCCGGTAGATCCTTCAATGCGGATCGACTGCTCCTTGCCGGTGGTCTTCTCTTTCGCTTTCACGGTAAGGATACCGTTTGCGTCCACATCGAATGTCACCTCGACCTGCGGCATGCCTCGTGGTGCGGGAGGAATACCCTCGAGCATGAAGCGACCAAGGTCCTTGTTGTCTGCGGACATGGCACGCTCACCCTGCGTGATATGGATCTCCACATTCGTCTGGTTGTCAGACGCAGTTGAGAAGGTCTGGCTACGTGAGGTTGGAACGGCAGTGTTGCGCTCGATCAATTTCGTTGCAACGCCCCCCATAGTCTCAATAGAAAGCGAGAGTGGGATCACATCGACAAGAAGAATATCCTTCACGTCTCCCTGAAGAATACCGGCCTGGATCGCCGCACCGATAGCCACCACCTCATCGGGGTTCACGTCGCGATGTGGCTTCTTTCCAAAGAGCTTCTCTACCTCCTCCTGGATCTTTGGCATACGGGTCTGACCACCCACGAGAATGACCTCGCTAATCTCCGATGCGCTCATACCAGACGCCTCAAGGGCACGCTTCGTGATATCGATTGAGCGAGTAACGTACTCCTCAGAGAGCGATTCAAGCGTTGCGCGCGAGAGCTTCACGAGAAGGTGCTGCGGGTTGCCGCCACCGTCCACCGTGATGAACGGAATGTTGATCTCAGTCTCGTTAGCACTTGAGAGCTCGTGCTTTGCTTTCTCTGCTCCCTCATCAAGGCGCTGGAGTGCGAGCGGATCTTTGGTGACATCGATACCGCTCTCCTTCTTGAATTCGTCAGCAAGGAAACGAACAATCTTCTGATCGATATCGCGACCACCCATATGGCTGTCACCGTCCGTACTCTTCACCTCGATAACGTCGTCACCGACTTCAAGCACGGACACGTCGAAGGTGCCGCCTCCAAAGTCATACACCACGATCTTCTCGTCTTTCTTCTTGTTAAAACCGTAGGCAAGTGCGGCAGCGGTAGGTTCGTTAATGATGCGCTTCACATCAAGACCTGCTACCTGCCCTGCAGCCTTCGTAGCTGCGCGCTGTGCGTCATCAAAGTACGCAGGCACGGTAATGACCGCTTCGGTGATGGTCTCACCAAGCTTTGCTTCTGCGTCAGCTTTAAGCTTTGCCAGAATCATCGCGGACACCTCTTCAGGACGATAGTCCTTCTCACCAAGGTGCACCTGCACTCCGTTATCAGGTCCTGCCTTAATCTCATACGGCACGACATCTTTGTCCTTCTGCACCACCTCATCCTTGAATGAGTGACCCATGAACCGCTTGATGCCATAGATGGTGTTCTTTGGGTTGGTAACTGCCTGACGCTTTGCGAGGGTTCCGACAAGGCGCTCGCCGTTCTTTGCGATTGCGACTACCGAAGGAGTGGTGCGTGTACCCTCTGCGTTTTCGAGCACGCGTGGCTCACCACCCTCCATGATCGCCATCGCGGAGTTGGTTGTACCAAGGTCAATACCAAGAATCTTTGCCATGTGTGAAATGATTACTTTCGAATAAGCCTGTGAAAAGCGCCCAAGTACCCGCATTCTACGCTTCCGCAGTGAAGGCTTCAAGTGCTTCGACCGGCCTCCCAGTAGAGGTCCATTTGACCGAAATTAAAATTTATGTCATTAATGTTTTAGATAGCTGATCGCCTCAGGTGAGGCCTAGCAGAGAGGGATGCACTATGACTGCTCTCAAGCACACTGCCGCACAACCTGCGCTTCAACACTACACCGTGCCGTTTCTCGGTGCGGGCACCGCAGACAAGCTGCTCGAACTCATCCGGGATCACCCGAACCGCTCTGTCTCCTCGGAGACCGTCGGCGAAGATGCCCTTCGAGCAATCAAGGACACTCGCTTTCGCTTCACGCCGGTAGGCGCGGAGCGTATTGTCCAGACAACGCCGCGAGAACTCGGTTTCGCTGTACCCAAGCTGGCGGTTGAGATCGTGATGGGCGCCCAGGGGCAGTTTGGTCTTGCGCCTTGTCCGCACGACGGCGCGGTTTACACCATGCTTGGTGTCCCGCTCAAATACGGTCGTCCCAACCTCTTTTTATCGAGCATCGCGACGTTCAACGTCATGCAGGAGGAGGATCGCGGCCCTTACGAGCTCGGCGTCTGGGAGTTCGAGCGTCCTATCAACCCAGACTACAACGTCTGGTTTCTCGGTCCTCAATGAGGATCATCGCTCCGTTACTGAATCGCCCCGGCGTTTTGGTAACGGAGCGATTCTTTTTATTTATTACTAGGACGCCGGAGTGAAGAGGTTGCGTGCCCTGAAGGACGGCACCAGGAGACTCTGTGCATTGTCAGGATCTGAGGTTCCCCAAAGGAAGCCGCCAAGTCCGGAACTGGTGTCGAAGTATGGTGACTTGCCTCCGACGTCTGAGAATGGCGTTCGTGTCGCTGGGTTTCCAGAGGCATCGAAGAGCGCTCGTCGATTTGCCTCAGTTGACCAATCGACATAGTCCGGGAAGACGACAACTGGTCCAAGACCTCCCTTCACCACCGATAGTCCATCATCGTAGAGTTGTGGCTCGCGTACCGAGAGGAAGCGCGGGGTCATATCTGCAAAGTTAAGGCTTGAGGTGAAACTCGTCGTACTGAGTGTAGCGGCCGTGTCGTTTATATAGACCTGTGCGGACGGTGCTGCCAAATCAATCGAGAAGAGTACCCACGTCCAGGTGTTAAGTGGAACGGTAACGCCGGCTGCCGTTGTCGCATTTATCGCAAGTGTGCTTGAGGCGGTATTTCCTACGAACCGAATGCGTCCTGAGGTATTGATCTGCGCAAGGAACGTTGAGTCACCTATACCCTTCGAGAAGTTCATGAGATATGAGGAATCGGAGAAGCTTGAGACCTTGACGAGGAACGCACCGCTAATTTTAGTGCCGCTTGGGAAGGCGTGACTCTCACGGCCATAGAGCGCAGCTCCTGAGCCCGTAATATCAAACTTCTGAGGAGCTGCAGCTGCTGGCTTGTCGACGTAGATATCGACGGCGGAAGAGAGCATGCCGTGCGCATTCGCCGCCCATACCGTATACGTCTCCACACCTACATCGAGCGTGCCGGTGCCGCTTCTCTCGATGAGGCCGGTATTACTGATGGTGTACAGGCTCTGCTCCGAACCGTCCGTATTCGTGAGGTAGAAGGCGGTTGAGGTTCCAGTGTATACGAGTTGACCCACGGTCGCTCCTCCCGCGATATTACTCGTAATGAGGTATTCCTGCGGCCCTACGAATGGTGGCCCGTCTCCCTGGCTCGCCATCATAAAGTCCGCCACCATACGTGCGATGCGTTCGTTTCCTGCAGCCGAGAAGTGCTTACGGTCAACCAAGTCCCAAGAGCCGGTGCCCGATGCGCCCACCTTTCGGTACAGTCTCCTGTTGGTCGTATCCCAATACGGCTGCATGTCTGCGGCGGCAAGGTCGCTTGGTGTACCGGCACCGGTAAGCGGCTGCGCGTCGCTGTACGTAACAGCAACTCCACCGCTTCCACGAAGACTTGTAGGAAGTGCGCCGTCGGTATAGGTCGAGAAGTAGTCGGTACCGGTTCCTGGTTGCGGATAGTCACGAAGGTAGCGCTGCATATCAATGACGTGCCGGCCATAGGTGGCGATCATGTCTCTTCGGTTAAACACATGGGAAGCTCCCTGTTGCATGCCATCCGTTCCGTCGTCTGTTGCTGGTGCGAGTAGGTAGGCGTAATCACGGCCACCGCTGATCTGAGCGATCTCGGTTGCGAAGTCCGCCTTCACCTGCGCGGGCCAGTCGCGTGACCAGCCGGTGACGGCGGTATTAAAGTTGTTCAAGCCGCCCGAGAAGATCTGGGGACGTGCCATCTCGGCGGCGTTTGCGCCTGCTGCAAGCGTTGAAACACGGCCGCTGATCGTGCCGGTATTCTCTCCGGCGATACCGTTGTTGCACACGTAGCTCTTCGTACCCATGTTGCCTGACGTACCGGACGAACAGCTGATACTGCTGACGCCTGATGCCACGATGTCGCGAAGCTTCTGAGGATAGTCCTCACCAGTTGGTGCACCGACGCCAAAGGTCGTACTGTCACCCCAAAGATTCCATGCCTCATCAAGCGCGACTGTCGGTCGGTCAACCGCAAGCACGACTGCGGCCGAGTCAGTTGTGAAGGTTCGATCGCTTGAGGTTGCGGTGTTGCCTGCACTATCGAGTGACTGAACCTGGAAGTGGTAGGTAGTTGCCGCGGTAAGTCCGGTGAGCTCAATAGAGTGGGAGGTGACAAGCGTCGCTGAGGAGGAGGCAGAACCATAGGATGCAGTAGCGCCATAGTTCACAACCGATGTCGCCGCTTCATCAGTGGTCCATGAGATGGTTGCGGTGGTCTCAGTCGTGCTCGAAGCAATGGAGCTAATGACCGGAGCGGTGGTGTCAGGCGTTGCGGTAGTCGTGAGTGTTTGGTCGGACGAGGTCGCGAGATTTCCTGCTGCATCCCTTGAAAGGACGCGGAAGTGGTATACGGTCGAGGGCGAGAGACTCGTAAGGGAGACGGAGTGCGAGGTGGTCAAGGTAGTGTCGAGTGTCGTCGTAGCACCATACGAGGAAGTAGCACCATACTCGACCTGTGAATCGGAAGTCTCATCGGTCGTCCAGGTGATGGTCGCCGACGTGTCGGATGGGGAGGACGTGATCGATGAGAGCGTGGGTGCAGTGGTGTCAGCGACCTCATTATTATTGTTCCCTCCTCCGCCTCCTCTGCGTTCGCGGGGAGAACTGTTGGTTTCGATTGACTCAACAGCGCGCAGTGTCTTCATATCAAGCGTGCCTGTTATAGCTCCCTTGTAGTATCCATGTTCCTTAAGAATCCTCTGGAGCGTCGATATGATCGAGGCGAGTGTCACTGAGGGTGACGATACATTTCCACCGTTCAAAAGAGCACGGGTTGCAGGACCCACCGAACCCACGGATTCAAGACCGGTAGAGCGCTGATAGTCAGCGACTGCCTGTGAGGTGATCGGTCCGTAGTATCCCGTTATGACCGGGTACTGGTAAAAACCCTTTTCTTTAAGAATGGTCTGAAGTGCAGAGACATCGGGACCTACGGAGCCAAGTGTGAGAGGTCGATCGAAAAGTGCGGCTGAGCTTGATAGCGGTCCTATGCACGATGCTGAGATGAGTACGAGTGCGATGAGTAGAGACCTCCTGAACATACAGAGGACTATAGCACATAGGGCTTTTCCCCTTACTGCTGATACTCCGCCACGCGCACTCTCGCAGGCCGCAAGACCGTCTGACCTACCATATATCCCTTCTCGAGGACGGCCGTGACATGGTCGTCCTTTTTCGCGTCATCGGTCGGATCTATACCAAGTGCTTCATGTCGATTAGGATCGAACGGCTCTCCTTCTATCCCAAGCTCGGTGACACCAAGCTGGACGAACGCTCCCTCGATCTGCTTCATGATGCTCTCAAATCCCACCGGCACCTCTCCATGCTCCTTTGCACGCTCAAGTGCGTCATATGCCGGAAGGAGTGTCCTAATGGCCTTCACCACTCCCTCGTCTTTAGCGGCAAGCTTCTCGCTCTCAAAGCGCTTTAGTGCGTTCACATAGTCGGCCTTGGCTCGCTGCCAGCCATCCAAATGTTCCTGTCGCTCCCGCTTTACGGTTTCAAGCTCTTTCTTGAGCTTGGTGAGCTTGGAGTCTGCGCGTGATTCTTGCGCTTCAAGCTCCACTTCACTCATACCGTCCTCTTCCTGGCCGTCTCGCTCGACGGTGATGTCATCATCTCGATCCATATGTATGAAATATGCCGGAAAGGAGGGAGGGAGTCAAAATTAAAGACCCTGAGAGATTGCTCCCCCAGGGTCGGTGCTGTCTTAGGGTGGTCACATGCTTTCGCAGATGAGTCGCCTGAAGCAGCGATCGCATAGGTCGTGGTTCTTGTCGGGTGGACCGGTGATCCTCCCTCGAATGAAGACGACGATGCGTTTCGTACACTCGCAGTATGTGGGCATAGCAGCCTCCTTCTGCAGCTTTAGTTATACGTCGTTCGTATGAATTTGCAAGGGAGCAACCCTTCATCGAGGTGAAGGGTTGCTCCAAGAGTGGAGGTATCTAGGAGCCTTCTCCCTCTTTATCTATACGGCCACAAGCTCTCCAGGAATCAGACGCTCTGCCAACGGAGCAAAACTTCCCCAATTCTTAGAAGCATTCAATATCTCGATGCCTATTACCTTTCCGTCATCAGAAAAATCGAGTAGTAGCCAGTCATTGAGCTTCTCGGTCTTGGCAACTACAACATTACCCTCCTCTTTGTTGAGGGTGATGTATTTCGCATCTGCTGTTTTGTCGTAGGTGATGTTCATAGATAGTCGGTGGTAACAATTGCCGTGCGTCCCTGTTTTTACTTCACCGGCTTCAAGTATTGAAACGGCATAAGATCTTGCTTTGAAAGGATCCTCTGGATCGAACTTTCGCGGATCATTCCAAATGACGGTGACCCTGCAAAGCCAATGTACTCAACCGTCTTTCGCTTGTGACGTGCATACTTAATGGCTGGAATAAGGTCTGTATCTGAACTTAGTACGATCGCTGTGTCGTAAAGATCGTCAGAGGCACCCACGACCACATCAATCGCCAATTTTACGTCCACGCCCTTCTCGCGAATGCGACCACTGTCGTACATAATATTGCCCGTCTTTACATCAAAACCGCTGTTTTTGAGTGTATCTAGAAACTGTTGTTGTTTCCTAACCAATTCCTCGCTCTTGGCTGATTTATCAAAATTACGCACCTGCCCAACATAATATCGTTTCGATATAATCGTTCGACCTCCTGCGAGATGTGTTATGAGGGCATCGTAATCAAAACGCTTACCAGACTCTGGAAGATCGAAATTCTTGAGCTTCCGGTACATGTTCCCACCGTCTATATAGACCGCAACTCGTTCCATAAACTTAAGTATATAACAGAAACCACCCCTGCCCGAGGACAGAGGTGGTGCTGTTAGATCTTCATTATACACGTCTTGAATGAAGGGTCAATGATATCCCCAGGACGAATAAGCCCCGCTTCTGCGGGGCTTATTGTTCTATCGCTTACTCCACTGCGGCCTCTTGCGGGCCTTCAAAAGTCCCGGCTTCTTTCGCTCCTTTGAACGAGGATCGCGGGTCAAAAGTCCGGCCTTCTTCAAGGTGCCGCGGCTTCCCTCCTCAGCTTCGGTTATCGCACGAGCGATGGCGTGGCGAACCGCTTCAGCCTGAGCTGCGATACCGCCGCCCTGTACGCGTGCCTCAACTGCATAGTTCTGCTTCATCTCAAACGCGCTGAACACGTCCATGGTGACCGCATCGCGTTCCTTTGTCTTGAAATAGTCGAGGGCAGACTTGCCGTTCACCATTACCGAGTTCTTTGCGGCTGGGGTGAGCTTCACGCGAGCAGACGCCGTCTTGCGACGACCCACTGCAGTGACATAACGAGAATCAGTAGCCATACAAAGAATTAATCGGTAATGGTAAGACGCTTCATGCGCTCCTTACGAAGTTTGTTGCGCGGAATCATGCCGTCCACGGTCTTGCGCATGACTTCGGTGAGACCCTTCTTCTCAATCATCATCTGCATAGACGTGGTGCGAAGACCTCCTGGGTAGCCGGTGTAGTGCGTGTACTCCTTGTTCTTAATGCGCTTCTCGGGAAGTGAGAGCTTCGATACGTTCACGATCGAAACCTCAACCGGAAGCACTTCATTTTTGACGAAGAAGACGGATCGCTTTCCAAGAAGACGAGACGCAGCTTCAGAAGCTACGCGGCCGAGAAACTCGCCCTCTGCATCGATGGTGTAGCGTGTGCGATCTCCCTTCTGTTCGGTGATGATATTCATAGGTCTATACGAAAGCGATGTAGGCAGTCTTGCGTCCGTCAGTAGCCGTTGCAGCACGCTTCACGATGCGAGTGTAGCCACCCTCACGCTTAGCGTAGCGAGGTGCAATGGCGGTGAAGAGCTTGTCGACGGCATCAGGATCTCCTAGGCGCGCGGTCACGAGGCGACGGTTAGCAACCGTGTCCTTTCGTGCGCGGGTCACGAGCTTCTCGATGTGTGGACGGAGCTCCTTGGCCTTAGCCTCGGTCGTCGAAATACGCTCATGGATGATGAGTGAGCGCATAAGACCTTTCAAGAGCGCCACGCGCTGGTCGTGGGTCCTACCGAATGTTCGTCCTTTGTGATGATGCCGCATAAGATTCCTGTTGTAACACTTTTCTTGCCTATCGTCGAATTATTCGGGCTTGAGCTCGAGACCAAGCTGCTCAAGTGCCTCAGCGATCTCCGTGACCGCCTTGTCACCAACACCATCAAGCTCCTTAAGAGCTGACGGGGTCTTGCGGACAAGTCCGCCTACCGTCTTCACGCCACCCTCCTCGAGAGCCGAGACGATACGTGCTGGAAGACCAAGCTCATCGAGCTTAAGCTTCGCTGGGTCCTTAGCACCACCTGCGACGGCCTTAGGCTCGTCAGCACCCGATACGGTTGGCTCTGTCTCCTCCTGGAAGCCGATAACGGACTTCAGCTGGTGGATCATAATCTCGATCGAGCGCTCAAGCGCCTCACGAGGAGTGATGGTGCCGTTGGTCTCGATAAGGATGCGAAGGCGGTTGTAGTTGGTGCGGTCACCGACACGCATGTCCTCCACCTCGTAGTTCACGCGGCGAATTGGAGTGAAGGTCGCATCAAGTGCGATGGTGCCGATATCAACCTTCTCCTTGGTAAGCGTCTCGCGGGGAACGTAGCCGAGTCCGCGCTCAATCGTTGCCTCAAGCTCAAAGGCAATCTTGCCTGAGATGTCAGCGATGTGCTGCTCAGGGTTTGCAATCTCAACCTGGGAAGGAAGATTGAAGTCTGCGGCAGTTACCTGCTTAGGACCTTTTACTGAAAGTGAGATTGTCTGTGGCTCGTCACCCTGAAGTGAGAAGTGAACGCGCTTAAGGTTCAAGAGAACCTCCATAACGGTCTCGCGAACGCCCTCGATGGTCGCAAACTCGTGCGACACACCCTCGATCTTAACGGCCGTCACCGACGCGCCAGGAAGCGAGGAGAGGATAATACGGCGAAGCGAGTTGCCGAGCGTGTGCCCGTAACCTGGGTAAAGCGAATCGATCTCGTAGATGCCCTGAAGGCCCTCTTCGTTAACGACACGCGGCTTAGACGGAAGTGTGATGTGGTATTCCATAACTCAATCAATTACCAATTCAATTAATAAAACTAGCGGCTGTAGAACGAGAGCACTGTCGTCAGATCACCGGCAACCGGTGCCGAATCTACCGTCGGGTACTCCTCCACGCCACCCTGCATGCTCTTTGCATCAAACGTGATCCAGGTCGTAAGGCGAGGATTCTCGTTGAAGCGCTCTGCAAGACCCTCGAACATAACTGCCTTCTTAGAACCATCGCGGATAGCGACCTTGTCACCCGGGCGCATAGCGCGCGACGGGATCGTGGTCTTCACGCCGTTTACCGTGATGTGCCCGTGGGACACCATCTGGCGAGCGGCACGACGCGAAGGCGCAAGACCCATGCGGTAGATCACGTTATCAAGACGAAGCTCAAGACGACGATGAAGGGTGTCAGCAGGGTTAGCTCCATGGGTACCCATAGCCTCAGCAACGTAGTTCGAGAACTGCTTCTCAGAAATACCGTAGGTCATGCGCACCTTCTGCTTCTCAAGAAGCTGCTTACCGAATTCAGTCGCGTTACGGCGCATGCCGCCACGCTTCTTGTTCATCATCGCGCGCTCCTCAGAGAGAGCGAACTTCTGGGTCTGCGTCTTCGGGAACACGGATGCTCCGAGGCGCTTAGCGATCTTGTACTTAGGTCCGATTTTCATAGAGGGTTATACGCGACGAGGCTTAGGTGGACGAGGTCCGTTGTGTGGCACGGGGGTTGCGTCCTTGATAGCGCGGATAGCGATGCCCTTTCCGGCAAACGCACGAAGTGCTGACTCACGGCCGGCACCGATGCCGCGAATGACAACGGAAGCCTCCTTAAGACCAATTGCCTGTGCACGCTCGCCAAGGAGCTCGCCAACCTTAGCGGCTGCGTAGGGAGTCGACTTACGGGCACCGGAGAAGCCAAGAGCTCCTGCCGAGGTCGCCATGAAGGCATTACCCTTCTCGTCGGTGAGTACGGCCTTCGTGTTGTTGAAGGTTGCCTCAACATGGAGGACACCGCGCTCGAGACGCTTTTTGACGGCCTTACCAAGGGCACGCTCTTTGCGTCCCTGATCCATGCCCCTGCCCGACTTCTTGATGATACGTTTCTTACCCATAGGAAATTAATGAAGAGGATCAGGATTAGGTCTTCTCGAGCGTGCGGCGACCGCTACCCATGGTCTTGCGGGTGTTTCCGCGGACCGTACGGGAGTTGGTCTTCGTGCGCTGGTTCTTAACCGGAAGGCGGCGCTCATGACGAATGCCACGAGCAGAACGGATGTCCTTGAGGCGCTTCACGTTCTGACCCACCTCACGACGAAGCTCACCCTCGATGGTAAAGGCCTCGGCAAGTGAGCGGATAGTCTGCTCCTCGTCCGGAGTCAGATCCTTACCCTTTCGGTTCTCAGCAATACCTGCCTCCTTCAAAATGTCGCGAGCACGGGTAGGGCCGATGCCATAGATAAGCGGCAGCGCATAAAGGAGCTGCTTGTCATCGGGGAGGGTAACACCTGCAATACGCATAGGAATGTAGTACGGAAAAAATTAACCCTGACGCGCCTTACGACGAGGGTTGCGCTTATTGATACGGTAAAGACGTCCACGACGGCGGACAATGATATCTCCAGGCTGCTGGACTTTAACGGATGCGCGGACTTTCATCGAAGTGGTTAGGTAAGGCGCCTCACGATACGAGCACGTCCTCCGTACGGATCGAGAACCAGTTCAACTGAGTCCCCGACCAGCACACGGATACGGTGCAAACGCATCTTGCCTGCTAGATAGGCAAGCAGGAGATCACCAGACGGCATTCTAACCCGAAACAACGAGTTAGGAAGCACCTCTTCAACGATGCCGGTGGTTGCATCTCCCTCTTTACTATCTACCATGTGAAGCCCTAGTACATTAACAATTCCTTAATAAAGCGTCAACTAAAGCTCGTATCAGCACCTTTGACCAACTGGCTGTCGAGGTCTACTATCCCCACAGAGTACCACCAGCACCCCATTTGAAGGAGAACGTTCGTGGAGAAACATAGGTTTGGTTACGGTTCCAGTAACTCGGACATCGTGATGGCTCACGCCTGGGCGGTCTCAGAGGAAACCAGAAGAATGGATGCCCCTGCATCCACGATTGGATGGTTTCCTGACACCGCCTATTATGGCGGGATTCTGCTTGCACGGCTCGATGGCGTGAAGCCACCATTCCGCGAGAATGACAAGCTGCACGTGACCAGTCCTTGCATGCTTCGCCTCGTGTCTCCGGGCACCCTGACGGACGAAGAGCGCGCAAAGCTTTTTGGTCGAAGCTACATGATTCTTCCCACGGTCGAGCGCGTCTACTACACCGACCGAGGCTGGGCCGTTTCGCTCAAGGAGCTCGACGCTCACCGACTCCTTGCTGCTGATGCGTTCCGGCTCTATCAGCGGGCAGCTGCGTAGCGTGAAGAAGGGCCGAGCTATCCGCTCGGCCCTTTCACTATTTCTCCCCCTCCTCTCCCTTCACCGATACCTTGATCTTCTCCGGATCTGCCGGGAACGATCCAACCCAGAAGGGCTTCAAGACTAGAAGGGCACTCTCAACCTCCGGGAAGCCCTGAAGCGCTACCTCTGCCTGCTCACGGCTCTTCCCTGCAACCGCAGCCTTAACCTTTGCTGGATCCACCTTCCACACGAGGTTCGTGGTACCCGTAAGGGTGAAGGAGAAGGACTCCTCACCCTCCGTTGGGATAAGACCCTCGGCAGGAGCGAGCATAAGGCCCTCAAGTGATTCAAATTTAAGCGGCTGACCAGAGTAGGTACCTACTGACTGATACGCAATCGTACGGGCAAGCATCTCCTCAGGGAAGATGACTCCACGGATTATCCCGCGCATCGCGAGGTCAACGTTATTGCCTGCCCCTGCAGTGTCTGGCTGCTCCTCAAACTGTACGGCAGTCGCACCCGGGACAAGCACATATCCCTCACGCACCTGTCCTGCGATCTCAGAGCGCAGCTGACTATCAAGCGAGGTCTGGAGTGTCGCCATCTCAGCTTCCTTGGTCGCCTCTGTTAGCGTTGGACGAGCACCGGCGAATCCGCCCTTCATGGCTTCAGTAGAGCGAGCATTCACCTTCGTGTAGAGGTCAGGAGAGGACTTCAGGCCCGGAAGTGTGAAGTTGGCAGGTCCTACGTTGTAGCGCTCCCCTGCCTCGTCTGCGTAGACGGTGACGGAAACCGTTCCCGGCTCGCCGTTACGTGCTGCGGGAACCGTAATAGAGTCGCGGATGCGGAAGATAAGTCCCTCAGCCGTCTCAAAGCGTGTGTTCTTGATGAGGGCCTGGGGCGCATCCTGCATGTTTGAAACCGTGATCATGCCCTGCGCTGACTGAGTGACGTTTTCAGTTGACTCAGCGGCCACCGACGCTGTCGCGGTCTTCTCTACCGTCACAAGCTCAAACGGAAGCTCTCCCTGCGCGCGCGTTGCCGCGAAGGTGCCTGACACGGTCGCGGTATTAACCATTGGATTAACTTCAACTTTGGCACCCGAGAACACGAAGAGTGCACCGATCGATCCGGCGATCACCAGAAGCGCAACGATCAGCGTTCCCATTGGGAAGCGTCGAGGACCACGAGAGAACTCATGGCGACTTGGGGTTGAAGGGGGTGGCGGCATGCGTGGCGGCTCGGGCATTCGTGGAGCAGGAGCTGGCTCAGGAGTCGATTCCCTGTTCTGCGTCATAGGAACGGGAGTGCCGGTCGAGTCACCACCCATCGCGCGTCGGCGTGAAGGCGGGATGATGTCGTTGAGGTTTTTTTGCATAGAGCGCGTCTAGAGTAAAAGCCAAATAGGGGTATGTCCCCAAGTATACCGATCTAATCCTTAGTTGGCTTCTCCTGTGTGGATAGGTCGGAAGGTGTCGGCTGCACCAGGACCGGTGCAAAGTGTGCGATGCGCCGTGAATAATAGAGGGCGAGCATGGCCAGATACGCGTCCCCGCTTGCTGTTCCCCGGAAGAGCACTACCTCCGTAAACTGCGCCGGAAGCACCGGTACGATCTTAAACGGCTCCTCTGAAAGCCAGAGGGTACGAAGCGGATCGGAGTCCAAAAGCCGCTTCAGGAAATCACGGGTCTCCCCATCAGCAAGCAGAAATATCGTACGTGGAAGCGGATGACGGGCAGAGAAGTCAGAAAGAGTCGTACGCAGACTCTCAAGCCAGGCCGCCTGCACCTCCGTTACGCGGCTCGCAAAGCGGGCATTTCTCGAAGGATCAATAATGTTCCCTGATTCCGCATCAATCCCCGTTACTCCGGAGGTTCTTGCCGCATGCAGGAGGTCATGCACTCCTGCATCAAGTGTCTTTACGTCGATCAGGAGGCCGCCTTTCACAAACACCACGTCGGTAGCCGTTCCTGCCACATCAAATACGAGGAATTCCTTCTGGTGTGGGTACAGGTCCCGCAGGATCTCATACGCCACGGGCGCAAACGCTGTCATGTGTATGTTGTGCGTGTGGTATGCCTGGCGGAGCGTCTTCTGGATTGCCTCCACAATCGCCCGATCAAGCATCGACGATAGAATCACCAAATCTGCTCGCTTCACCTTCTTCCCAAACGGCTGCCTTGATTCGTATCCATTCAGAATCGTTGCCACAACCGCCTCCCCTGACTCAAGCTTCCCTTCAGGGATGGGGTTCTTGCGCTTTGCTCCCTCGAGATGAAGTTTGGTGAATAGAAACGGGTTCTCAGCCTCAATCATCTCCACACGTACCTCAGACTGCTGCCAGGGAGCACCAATCGAGACGAACACATGCTTCACGTCTCCAGAGCCTGTCATTTCCCGCAACACAGGAGCGCCCTCTCGGATGAGGCGCTCAGAGAGGCTCGCTACACAGGCAAGCATCTGTGCCTCAGGCAGATCTCCCGGCCTCGAACCATCAACTGAAGGATCAATCGCCAGGTATGCGGTGTAGCAGATGATGGGCGGCTTCCCTTCTTCAACACGAGCATAGGCACCACGCACTGAAGCTGAGCTCACATCAATCAAGGCAACGTTATACGCTGTACGCTTCCCAAAAAGACCCATAGATAGAAATAGTATACACTGGTGCCCGAACATGGTATGATCGTTAGGTCAATCGCAGCGCTGGTTTCTAGTTGGTCGTCGACTTCTCGCATTCAGCCTCCTGCACTTGATAGTTATCAGGTGCAGCACTACTACCCAGTTATATGCAGGAAGGAATTATCGCCGGCCTCACGGACAAGGGTTTTGGATTCATTAAGGTCGAAGGAGCAGCGAAGGATCTATTCTTCCACTCCAACGAGCTTATCGATGTTCAATTCGACTCGCTCCAGGAAGGTGACAAGGTGACGTTTGAGCTCGCAGATGGCCCCAAGGGACCATTTGCCTCAGGCGTTCGTCGCGTCTAAGGCACGAAGAGCGTCCGCAAGGACGCTCTCGTCATTTATCACGTTATACTTTCACTATGTCAGCAAACAGTCACGGCGTAAGCCCAAAGAAAATCAGGAAGAGCCCTCCCAAGACCAAGAAGCGTCTTGCTGTTAAGGCAGCGAGACGCGCGGCCCGCTAATCCATGCGCGGTCCCGATCTTGATCGTGAGCGCAGCGAGAAGAAGCTTTCCATACAAGAATTCCTCTCCTCATACAACGACGGACTACCGGCGCAGTTTCCTCGTGCCTCCCTCCCTATCCTCGCTCTCTTCGAGAAGGCGTTCCCCGAGCTTTTCAAGAAGCATGGTTGGTCACTCGATCAGCACCGCAAGAAGGTGATGGACTGGTTGCCCACTCACATACGAGCAAACGAGCGGGAGTAGTAGGTAGAAAAAGAGAATGGCCCCAGGAACAGTCCTGGGGCCATTCGCACATGTGTTACTTCCGTCGCTTTGGGGTGACGACGTAGGGCGGTGCCACGAATGACTCGCAGCCAGCATCCTTACCGTCGACATATTCCGCTGGCGGTCGTGGGACCCCTGTCTGGCTCTGGTCCTCGGGAGGGGTCAGCATCGCCTCGTCGAATTCAGGAGGTACATGTAGATCACCCATTTCCTTTCTCCTTCTGGAATGATTTAAGCACAAACTGCCGTCTAATACAGTATTGCGGCTATCTTTACTGACTATTCTTGGTTGAGCTAATACCAGTCTGGATACTAGTAGATCTGTCAGATCTCTTTACGATCGGCCACCTATGTTGTATCGTTGCGCCAGGTATAGTTGGAGGAACTTATGAGTCTTCAGAATACGGACGGTCAGTCCATGAAGGCAAAATTGGCGGCTAGTGTTGCCAATCTTGAGCGAGCGCGACAGCGGCAGGAAGAAGAGCAGGACGCCGTACCTGTAGCGCCTTTCTCGCTCGGCTGTCGGTATCAGGATCCCGGCACGGGCTGTCGGTGCGGGAAGAAACCGTGGGGCGTACGAGTATCTCGCTGCGAGGACCATAAAGGTTCTGAGCCGAACAAGATCTTCGGATTCGAATCCTCGTCGCTAGACAGGATCTAGAGCAAGCGACTCGGTCGCAAAAGGCGAGGAGCAATCCTCGCCTTTTACCTTGTCTGCATTACACCAACACCGCCTTGATCCTTCGTACCCCTGAAGCCACCGCCTCCTCCTTCTGTATCTTGAACTTCCGATCCCCGTCGTGGATCTCCTTGGTATTCGTTACGTGCGGACCTCCACAGAACTCAAGTGAGAAGGCATTTGGAATATCAGGAGTCTCTTCCGTTGCATGTACGGGTCCTACTGAATACACCGTAACCATGTCCGGATACTTCACTCCAAACTCCATCTCAGCTCCAAGCTTCTCCGCATCCTCGCGTGGCATGACGGTGCGGGTAACGGGAAGATCCTGATACACGACTTCATTTACAATCCGCTCTACCTCAGCCTTCTGCTCATCCGTCATCTTTCCCGGAGACGCAAAGTCGATACGAAGTCGCTCAGACGTAATATTAGAACCACGCTGCTTCACCTCAGGACCCAGTACCATCTGCAATGCCTTAAGGAGAATGTGGTGGGTGGTGTGGTACCTGACGGTTTGTTCCGCATGGTCGGCAAGTCCTCCGGCAAAGCGCTGTGCGCCTCCGGCACGAGAAGTTTCCTGATGCTTTTCCATGAGCTTCATGACCTCGGTCAGATCAATCTCGATCTCTCGCTCATTGCCAAGCTCCTCCGTCATCTCAACGGGAAACCCGTAGGTGGTAAAGAGAGTAAACACGTCCTCGGGAGTTACCGAGCCGCGAGCAGCGAGCTTCTCGAATTCACGAAGTCCGTTCGCAAGTGTCTTTCTAAACTGCTCCTCTTCCTTCCTAAGCTCGTCACGGATTTTGTCTGCATGCTCAAGCACGTGAGGATAGTGGTCGGCATAGACGTCACCATATCCCTTAGCAACATCTGCCAGAATCGCATCTTTAATACCCAAACGATCCGCCTCACGGATAGAACGACGAACTAATCGACGAAGCACGTATCCTGCTTCGGTGTTTGAAGGAGTAATCCCTTCTGCAAGCATGAAAGAAGCGGCACGCATGTGGTCGAGGATGATACGCATTGATTTGGTTACCTGTACGTCCTCTCCGTAGGTCTTTCCTGAGCGCTCCTCGAGCATTGCTTTAGGTGTGGCGAACACATCGATCAAAAAGGCATCCGGTGTTCCAAGTGTGGCAAAGGCAAGACGCTCAAGACCGCCACCAAAGTCCACATTCCTCTTTGGAAGCTCCGCGAAGGTTCCATCCTCCTGCTTCACGAACTGCATAAAGACTGAGTTCCCGATCTCAACAAACCGGCCACAGTCACAGTTTGGGTGACAGTTCTCTCCCCACTTACTGTCGTGTGGAAGCCCGAAGTCATAAAACACCTCAGAGTCAGGTCCTCCAGGCTCTCCTGCAGGCATGTTCGCAGGTACCCCAGCACGACTCCACCAGTTCTTCTTTGCGTCATACGCAAAGATCCGCTCATTCCCCTGTATGCCATGCTTGTATCCGTCTTCTTCAGAGCCAATGTTCGCAAACTCTGCATGGATACCAACGTCCTTAAAAAGTTCCGTCCAGATCTGGGCCGCCTCCATGTCAGGATCCATCCCAGCGCCCTCGTCTCCGGCGAACACCGTTACGTACAGTTTCGATGGATCAAGACCAAGCCCCTCTTCTTTAGAAGTCAGAAACTCAAAGAACCATGGTAGCTGCTCCTTCTTAAAATAGTCACCCAAGGACCAATTACCAAGCATCTCAAAGAAGGTGGTGTGTCGGTTGTCACCAACCTCCTCAATGTCTCCTGCCCGAAACGACATCTGGGAGTTTGTGAGGCGGTTTCCTTCTGGATGGTCCTTACCAAGAAGGTACGGAACCAGTGGCTGCATACCAGATGAGGTAAACAGCGTGGTCGGGTCATTCCCCGGCACGATCGGTGCCGACGGGATAATAGTGTGCCCGCGCTTACGGAAGAACTCTAGATATCGCTTGCGTACTTCAGAGACAGTCATTGATTGAAGATATCACAGTCGCAGCTGCTTAGGGTAGCGTGCCGGCAGCGGCAATGACGAGCTTGTTCACATCCAGTAGAGGAGCAATCTTTTTAAGATCCGCTACCGTAAGTGCCCGCAACAGGTCCGGATACTCCTCAATGTATGAAAGTGGCTTTCCTTCAGCGCCGAGTCGGTGGAGTGCGCGTGCCAGTCCCTGTGCCGTTGAGAGTCCGATAAGGTACCTGCCCACCATCTCATCCTTCTTGTTTGCGAGAGCCTCTTCGGTAAGACCCTTAGCAAGAAATACCCCGATCTCCTTTTTGATCGCAGTAATACCCTTTGGGTACACGGAAGGAGCAAAGGTAGCCCAGATACGGTACGCTCCATTACTTCCGTCCTCAAAGCCGCAAGGAAGTGCGTAGATACCGTAGGTAAGTCCGTCACGCTCTCGTATCGTGCGCATGAAGTGCCCGGAGGAGAGTCCGCGACCACCAAGAAGATCAAGTAGGACGATGAATGGCACGTATCGAGCATCGTCATACGTAAAGCCAACCGGTGTGCCCGCATACACGTCAACGTTCGACTTGTCTTTAATGGTGACGATCTGCTCGGTTGCTTTCACCTGCTTTGCATTTGTTTGCTTTACCGGAACCTCTCCAACACCTGCTGGTAGTTTTCCGAAGATCTTAGACACTGCATCAAGGGTCTTTGCGGCAGAAATATCTCCCACTACTGAGAGTACGAGTCCTGTCTTACCAAACTTCTCCCGATGCGCACGTAGTTCAGCGCGGGTAGCACTCTCCACCTGCTTAATACGCTCGTCGATCGTCGCAGGATAGTTTGGATGATCGGCTCCATATGTAAGACGGAAGTGCGCGATTGATGCCTGTGCCTGGGTGTCTGACTTCGCTTCGGTGAGTTGCCCAACCAAGCGCGCCTTCGCAAGCTTGAGTTCTTTCTCAGGGAACGTTGCGCCCATGAGGCACTCAACAATAACGGAGCAGGTGTAGGACACATCCTCAGGAAGACAGGATGCAGAAAAAAGAAGACGATCACCGCTTGCTGAGAACATAAGAGTAATACCTCGTGCCGAAAGTTCCTCGCGGATTGCGTCCATGCTTCGCTTGGCGGTACCCGCATCAAGTAGTTCAGCAACGAGTGCTGCCACCTGCCCCTTATTCTTTGTAAGCAGATTCTTGCCGCCAAGCACGCTCCCTTCAATGCGTACGACATCGAGTGCGCTTGTGCGTGCTGCAAAGAGCCGCATTCCAGCTAGCTCTCGCTCCTCCATGGTGCTTGTGAGTGTTTTCATACTTAGGTAGCCGTATTGATGAACCAGCCAATGGTTGCTTGATCGTCAGAGAAGTATGTTTTTGCGACACGCTTCACGTCAGCGGCAGTGACCTTCGCAAGAGCCGGACCAAGGGTCACAAACCGGGTCCAATCGCCGGTCGCAATGCTCTCGTTCAAGGAAGACAGGAATGTGTATGCGCCATCGCGCTGATTCGCCATCTCAACGCGCACCTGTCGCTTGATACGAGCGAGCTCCTTAGTAGAGACCGGTGTGCTCTGAAGCTTAGCGAGTTCTTCTTTTACAATGCGCTCTACCGCCTCATGCTTAATGCCCTTTGGAAGGGTTACGTAGGTCATGAGAAGACCCGGATCAAAGAGTTGGTAGCAGAGCGTCTGCGCCTCAGTTGCCTTCGCGGTATCCACAAGTGCTCGGTGCAAACGACTCGCCTTATCTCCCGACAGCAGCGCGCCAAGCACAATCAGTGCCGGAATATCTGCATGATTCCCTTCCGGAATCTTGTGCGCGATACCGACCATGTCCACGCCTGCACGGCGTACAACTGCACGACGCTCACCTTCCTGAGGAGGTTCAGTGGTGTACACAGGAGGAAAGGCCTTCGGTGCCTTTGGATGCACGCCAAAGTGCTTCTTAATGAGAGTGAGTGCCTCCTTAGGATCGAATCCGCCCACCACCGTCACGGTCGCGTTATTGGGCCAGTAGTAGTCGTTATAAAACTGCTGGAGGCGTTCAATGGAGACATTCTCAATGTCGCTCCGCCATCCAATCGTTGAGTGATGGTAGGGGTGCGCCTGGTAGGCAGTTGCCCATACCTGCTTATCAAGCGCCTCGATCGGAAGATTCTCTCCTCGTTCGAACTCATTCCATACAATAGGCATCTCCGACTCCTTATCCTTCTGAGTGATCCGTGCGGTACGCATGCGATCGGCCTCAATCTCAATTGCGAGCGGAAGCACATCTCGAGGAATGATCTCGTAGTAGTTGGTGCGATCGAACCAGGTGGTTGCATTAACCACTGCACCTTTTGACTCAAGCAGTTTATCCATCTGCGTTCCCTTCTCACGATTAAACTTCACAGAACCTTTAAAGAGAAGATGCTCGAGCAAGTGCGTCGAGCCGGTGTATCCGATCGCCTCGTTTCGGGAGCCGACGTGGTAGGTCACCATGAATCCTGTAACCGGAGAAGAAGCGTCCGGCGCAAGAAGAATCTTTAGTCCGTTACTTTTCAGTTCGTACTCGCTAATGCCACCGAGCTCGCGAACGAAGGAGATTCCAGGAAC
>ERZ1292623.278-Hain-H51-01um-R1-278-length-57328-cov-36_pt1 | contig 57328 bp, 72 predicted proteins | sample MGYA00564398_ERZ1292623 | MGnify/ENA primary metagenome ERZ1292623 (study PRJEB36523, sample SAMEA6512633) | groundwater metagenome | collected 2019-01-07 | study: AquaDiva: Metagenomics assemblies of 32 groundwater samples
AAATTAGATAATAAATATTATTGATGAGCATTTACTCGGAAAAGCTCATCTACTGCACATAAAGCTAATCTTTATAAACCATTTTATACAACCCCTTAATATGAAAAGATCAAGCAGGCGCTGGAAAAAGAAAGGACAGATGAGATGGAAGTGGCAGAGAAAGAGAATTAAGAAGGAAAAACGTAGAAGAAGAATGCATAGAGCAAGATCCGCCTAAATTTTACTATCTCGTCTTAAATATTTCTATGATTCATGCATCAAATAAAAGCACATTAAAGATTTGTTGCGTAGCACACAAATCTTTATAAAAACATATCTCAAAACATACTTATGAGCCAGAGCGAAATCTGGACAGAGAAATATCGTCCTACAAAATTTGAAGAGGTGGTTGGCCAGTCTGAGATAGTTAAACGTGTAAGTTCTCTTGTACAAGCCCTAAACATTCCACATCTTCTTTTTGCTGGTCCTGCTGGAACTGGAAAGTCAACCCTTGCTCTAGCAATAGTAAAATCTCTGTTTGGTGAAAAATGGAGAGAGAATTACCTAGAACTAAACGCCTCAGATGAAAGAGGAATAGATGTAGTAAGACAAAAAGTAAAGGACTTTGCAAGAACAAAAGCCCTTGAAAACATCCCATTCAAAGTTATTTTCCTAGATGAAGCAGATGCATTAACGAGAGAGGCCCAGCAGGCACTAAGAAGGACAATGGAGAATTTCACAAATACTTGCAGATTCATAATGTCCTGCAATTACTCTTCAAACATCATAGACCCTATACAATCAAGATGTGTTACCTTTAGATTCAAACTTCTTGAAAAGAAAGATATAGCCGAAATAATAAAGAAAATAGCAGATAATGAAAAATTAAGAGTTTCGACAGATGCATTCGAAACAATTTATGAAGCAAGCGAAGGAGATTGCAGACGCGCCATTAACCTATTGCAAGCAACCGCCTCTGTTTCTCCAGACATTACTACTGAAATGGTAAATATGATTGCTTCTTCAGCAAAACCAAAGGGTGTAAGAATAGCTCTTGATTACGCCTTAGCAGGAGATTTCGTAAATGCAAGGGATAAATTGCTTGAAACAATGCTCAAAGACAGCATAGCTGGCACAGATGTAATAAAAATAATTCAAAAAGAGATTTGGAATCTTGAAATAGAACCAGAAATTAAAGTCAAACTTACAGAAAAGACAGGCGAAATAGAATTCAGAATGACAGAAGGTGCAGATGAATTTGTTCAACTTCAATCAATGCTTGCTTCCTTTGTCTTAGCAGGCCAAGGAAAAGCAACTTAAAAATGAACATAAACTTCGTTGAAAAATATAGGGCAAAATCATACATCGACTTTGTAGGGCAGGAAAAAGCAATCCAAGAAATAAAACAATTTCTCTCTGAATTTCCAAAAAAGAAAGGCCTTATCATCCATGGTCCTGCTGGAACTGGAAAAACTTCATTGGTAATTGCGGCGGCTAAAGAAAATCATCTTGATATTCTAGAGTTAAATTCTTCAGATTTAAGAAACAAGCAAAAATTAGAATTAACATTAAAACCCGCAGCACAACAAGCAAGTCTTTTCAAAAAAGGAAAGATAATTTTAATGGATGAAGTTGACGGCGTGACTGGTACAGATATCGGCGGTATTGCTGAATTAGTAAGAGTTCTAGATTTAACAGCGCACCCCATAATAATGACCTGTAATGATGTCTGGCAGACAAAATTGGCGCCAATACGCTCCATGTGCAAAAGAATAGAAATGAAACCATTAACAATTTTAACAATAAAAGACGTTCTACAGAAAATAGCTGAAAAAGAAGGGATAAAAAGAGATTCTCTATTCTACCACCAGCTTGCAATAAAATCGCAGGGAGACTTGCGTGCCGCCCTAAACGATTTGCATTCATACGCACATTTAGAATCCCTCCCAGTAGACACTACTGAAAAAAGAGATGTTGAAGATAACATTTTCAATATATTAAAGCAATTATTCAAAGAAAGAAAAGATTTTCTTAATTTATTTGATTCTACCCGTCTTTCATTAGATGAAGTCCTTCTTTGGATTGAAGAAAATATTCCAAAAGAATATAAGAACGAATCACTTGCAAAAGCATATCATGCATTGGGTAATGCAGATGTCTTCAGAGGTAGAATATACAAGAAACAATCTTGGCGCTTCTTATTATATCAAAATATTTTCCAATCAGCAGGAATAAGTTATTCTAAATCCTCTCCATTGCAGGGGTTCACAAAATATGAGCCTCCAAAAAGAATTTTGAAAATATGGCAGTATAATCAAAAAATGGAAAAAAAGAAAACAATTTCAAAAAAAGTGGCCCATGTTACACATACTTCCTCAAAAAGAATAATGAAAGATTTTCCTCTAATAAAATTAATAATACAAAATTCACTAATTCAAAAACAGCTTCAGTTTAGCGACCAAGAGATGGATTATCTGAAAAATGGTGCTTGAAACTCAATAGTATACGCAAACCACTTTGTTTAAATACTTCTTACAATTATTTATCCCAGATGAAGCTGAAGAATATAAAAACAAGAGATGTGATTAAAATTCTTGAACAAAACGGCTTTAGAATTAACAGGCAGACTGGAACTCATTTGATAATGAGAAAAGATAACATAACCACAGTCGTTCCAACTCATAAGGATAGAATACCAATAGGGACATTAAAAAGCATAGAAAAGCAATCTGGTGTAAACTTTAGAGAAGCATTCTTGTAACCATTACAGGTTTCTCTTTTGACAGCAAAATCTTTTTTTCAGGAGCTTCTTCTAAAAGAAGCATTATTCCTTTCCTCAAATTACCAAGCGCTTCATCAATATTATCTCCAAAATCTGAAACGCCTAGCTCTATGCAGTCAGCTACAAAAACTCTCTTCCCATCCAATTCTTCTTCGTGCAACTCAACTCCAATTGATAATCTCTCTTCCATAGCCAAGTTAAAAACAACTTCTATTTAAAATTAACTATTCAATCTCTCTAACTGCCTTCTCATAAAATTTATTAACTTTATACCAGTTTATAATATTAAAAAAAGCTTTAACATAATCTACTCTCCTATTCTGATAGTTTAAATAATAAGCATGTTCCCAGACATCTAACCCAAGAATTGGAATATCTCCACTCATATAAGGTGAATCTTGATTTGCCGTCGAATATATCTCTAGTTCTCCATTTGAAGTCATAACCAACCACGCCCACCCACTACCAAATCTTGTCAAAGCAGCATTAGCGAACTGTGTCATAAATTCATTATAACTTCCAAATTTTTTTATTATGGCTTTTAATATGCCTCCTTCACACTCCTTCTTTTCAGGCCCCAATATTTCCCAGAACAAAGAATGATTCGCGTGTCCTCCTCCATGATTCCTTACTGTAGCCCTTATCTCTTCTGGAATAGAATTAATATTAATTAATAATTCTTCAATTTTCTTGCCTTGTAAATCCTTATACTTGCTTAATGCTTCATTTAATTTATCAACATATGCCTGATGATGCTTAGTATGGTGTATTTCCATCGTCCTTGAGTCTATTATCGGCTCAAAAGCGTCATAGACATAAGGCAGTGCAGGCAGAGTAAACGTCATCAGTTCTGCAGAATCTAAAATTATATAAACATTTCGTAAGGAAAAGACTAATGATAAATGGATTAATATTTGACTGGGAAACTGGATTAAGAGCACATTATGAGACCGATAGGGAACAAGTGGAAGAAACACTTTTAACTTTAGGAATAAAAAGATATAAATTAGGTTTAATTGCCGAAGGAGTAGATGTATCATGCTTCTCAAAAATGTTAAGAACAAGCAGATTGGGCGGATATTTTGATACAGTGGTACTTTCAAGATCAAAAATGCTAGAAAATTATCGTAATTGCATAGAAAGTATGAAAACTACACCCCAATCTACTTTATTCATAGGTAACACAGAACAATGTACGAGGGCAAAATCTTTTGGAATACAAACTTTTGTATCAAACGGAAAATTAATAGTACCAGACTTAGAAAATCTCACATCACTTTCGCTAGAAGAAATTATGTTAGTAAGCTAATCAGAAGGCAACTTCTTCTTCAACAACTTTCGCCTTTTTGCTATTAGCATGTGAATCTGCCTTTCCATCAACAACTTCCATCTTGCCAAATTTTCCAGGAGTCAGTTGCTTCACTCCATTAAATTCAGAAACATACCCATTAATTATCCTTATCTTATCTCCTACATTAATTTTATCTATATCGTCATTCCACAAGGTGAGTGTTATCTCTCCACTTGAATCAAAAACTACTGCATTACACACTCTCAAATCTTTTCCATACTTATTAAAAGTTCTAATATTATCCTTACTCTTAACCCCAAGTTCAATATCAACTTTGCCCTGACCTGATTGTAAATCCTTAACTTCCATTATTTTAACCGTTTAATTCCTGCTCGATGATTTGCTGGAAAACTGAAAATGGTTGAGCTCCAGAAACACTTACTCCGTTAATGAAGAATCCTGGTGTCCCCTGTACTCCAACAGCACTTCCGTCTTGCATATCACTATTAACCTCATCCAAATACTTGTTAGAATCAAGACATGAATCTATATTATATCCAAGTTCCTTCGCCCATTTCTTCATATTATCTATTGAAAGTGAGGCTTGATTTTCAAACAACTTATCGTGGTATTTGTAATATCCAGAATCTCCTCCAAGTTCATGTACACACTCACTTGCAATAGCCGCAGGAGTTGCCATTGGGTGAAAATCAAGAGGATAATCTCTATAAATTAACTTAACTTTTCCAGTGTCAATATACTGCTCTTTTATCAAAGGCAATGTTTGACTCCAGAATCTCTCACAATAAGGACACTGATAATCTGAAAATTCAATGATTGTGACAGGCGCATCAGGGCTTCCAAGAACAGCATCATCATCTTCACTTACCTCATATCTCTGATTTTCTGCACCTCCAAACCCAGAATCAACAGGAGCAGAACCTGCACTAGCCAAAGGAATAGGATCCGTAATCAGATACTCCCCATCTAATGTAACCAAAACAGGTATATCTTCGCCATTATAACTAACAACTGCATTGTATAAACTTCCTTGTCTTTCAATACTCTTCAGCACTGCTTCTCCCTGACCTTGTGAATTAACAAAATCTACAAGTTTCTGTCCTGCTTCCTGAGAACTCACAGACTCGCCACTTCCTCCAACATTACCGAATATTAAAATCAATAGAATAAATACTGTTAACGTAACAGCATAGGTAGAATAAATATTATTTCTCAAAGAATGTATAAATTTTCCTATAGGAATTTCAATAACGTCGCTTTTATTGGGAGAATCCTTAGACTCCTTTGCCTCTCCTTTTTTAATCATAAAGTTCTATATCCAACCCATTTAAAAATGTTTTGAAAAACATTTTTACTTCTTATAACAACCTTTAATAAATCTCCTGTCCATTATTAGCAATGCCATACGACATCATAATAGGCCGAGACACAACAGACAAAGCAAAATTTGGTGATAGGGGCTTAATTAACCTTGGAAGAGGATATGTAAAAATGGGTCTCAACTCCTCCCTATCTAATAACATAAAGATGGATATTGCAAGAAGTCATGTAATTTTAGTTGCGGGCAAGCGTGGAAGCGGAAAGTGTCTTCATGAAGATACCTTAATAACTCTTGCAGATGGCTCACAAATCCCAATAAAATACTTAGAAAATAATAAAGAAAAAATCATTTCTTTAAATGAACAACTAAAAATTGAACAATCAGAAAAGTCAGACTTCTTCTCAAGAATCACAAATAGATTATTTAAAATAAAATTAAGAAGCGGAAAAGAAATAAAACTCACTCCAGAACATCCCCTACTAACTATAAAGGGTTGGAAAGAAGCGCAATCTCTGACTATTGGAAGCAGGATAGCTACCCCTAGAAAGATTTGTTCTTTCGGAAATAAAGAAATGCCAGAACATGAAATAAAACTATTAGCTTATCTTATTGCAGAAGGGCATACTAAAAAAGTAGTTTTATTTTCAAATTCAGATGAAAAAATAGTTGAAGAGTTTAGAGAGTCTCTAAACAAATTTGATTCAACACTAAAATTAATAAAAGAAAAAGAAAATCATTACAGGATTTCTTCTCCAGAATGGGAAAATAAAGTTTTAGATAAATCAAAAATCCTATTTAATAAAGAAAATAGACGCTTTGATAATGGAAGTAAAATTATATTAGAAAAAAGAAGCATAAGAAAATTAATAGAAAGAGAAGAATTATTTAATTTACTGGCACCTCAAAAATATTTATCTCAGAATATTATGCAATTAAATAAAAAACATCTATCAATATTTTTAAATAGATTATTCAGCTGTGATGGAAGCATATACAAATCAAGTAATTATTGGCAAATATCTTATTCTTCCTCTTCAAATAAAATGATAAGACAAGTTCAAAATCTACTATTGAGATTTGGCATATTATCTAAATTAAGAGATAAAAATATAAACTTAAATGGAAAACAATTCAAAGCGTATGAATTAGTAATTAATTCTCCTAATGCTCTTAAATTTATATACGAAATTGGATTTTTCGGAGTGAAAGAAGAAAAACAGAAAGTAGCAGAAAAAGAAATCTTATCGAAAAATCAAAATCCTAATATTGATACCATACCTCAAGACATTTGGGAATTGTACAAACCAAAGAATTGGACAGAAATAGGCAGACAATTAGGATACTCTCATCCGAAAGCAATGAGGGAAAGAATACATTATTCCCCGTCAAGACAAACCCTTATGCAAATAGCTCAAGTCGAACAAAGCAATCCTTTAATGCTATTAGCACAATCAGATATTTTTTGGGATGAAATTATATCTATAGAACTACTTGAAGGAGAATTCACAGTATATGACATTTGTGTCCCAACTAATCATAATTTTGTTGCTAATGACATAATAGTACATAACAGCTACACACTTGGCGTAATTGCAGAAGAATTATCAAATCTTCCTTCAGAAACTGCAAAAAACATCTCTTCTTTAATATTTGACACAATGGGAATTTTTTGGACAATGAAATATAAAAACCAGAAAGATGCTGAATTGCTCGATGAATGGAATCTTGAATCAAAAGAACTACCAGTAAGAATATTCATCCCATACGGAAAAGCCGAAGATTATCTAAATAAAAGCATCCCATTTGACGAAACCTTTGCCTTGAAAGCATCTGAACTAACTTCTGAAGATTGGATTTCCCTATTTAATCTAAAAATAACAAGCCTTGAAGGAGTATTAATAGAAAATGTTATCAGTAATTTAGCTGGAACAAATTACACCATAAAACAGGTAATTGAACAAATAAGAACAAATCATTCTGCACATGAAGACACCAAAAAAATAGTTTCTGCATTATTTGAGGCAACGCAAACTTGGGGAATATTTTCCCTTGACGAAAATGGAACTGAAATAAACAATCTCGTGTCTGCGGGAGTCACAACAGTCATAGATGTCTCTGTATACAGTTCTGTCTCATCTTTTAATATTAGAGCATTAGTTTTATCATTAATAACAAAAAAATTATTCAAAACACGTATGGATGCAAGAAAAAAAGAGGAATTAATTTCATTGCAGCATGGTCAGGATTATCTGTCTTATTCAACAGAAAGAGAAAACCCCTTGGTTTGGATATTTATAGATGAGGCGCATGAATTTCTTCCAAAAGAAGGAAGCACTCCAGCCACAGAAGCGTTAGTACAATTATTAAGAGAAGGGCGCCAACCGGGAATTTCCTTAGTTCTAGCCACCCAACAACCTGGACAAATTCATCATGACGCAATTTCTCAATCAGATATAGTAATAAGCCATAGAGTTACAAGCAAATCAGACCTGGAAGCATTAAATGCAATAATGCAATCATATGTTTTAGATAGCATTAAACATCAAATGGACGATCTTCCAAGTTTGAAAGGTTCTGCAATAATTCTTGATGACAACTCAGAAAGAATCTACCCAGCAAGAATACGCCCTAGATTCACCTGGCACGGCGGAGAAGCACCAACCGCAGTTAAAGGAGATATTAGTTTGTAACAAATCTTATTGTTTCATATATCCAATCCATTTCTTCCCTATGCTCATTAGTCAACTCATCAAAAATTTTATATTAATTAATAGTAGTTTGAGCACTAATAAAATCTCTTGCCCTGAACTGGGAGCGAACAACAGCCATAACGAGATAGCTAAAATTTCCTTCCCTATCTGGAGTCAAATTTCTTAAATAACTTTCAGATAGCTCAGCAACTCCAGAATATCTTTCAAGATTATCTGTAAGAAGAGATGCCTGCTCAGCCCTAAAAACTTCATCAACTATTCTCCGCAGCATATGTTTATCCATAAAAATTTCTAATAAATCTGCTTTTATACCTTTCTAAAAAATGTTTATTTAATTTTCAGGAAGGGAGTTAACTAACAACTCTCCAGAAACAACAGGCAATCTATTCTGATAACAAGCCACAGAAAACTTATACAATGGACCTCTTTGTTTTAACAATTTAACTCCATAATCAAACTCTCCCGCTTCAGGAGTTTTATGAAATGAAAAATCTGCTCTAAGATAAACTCCGGATTTCAATCCAACTTCATTTCCCATTTTCAAAAGGCGAGAAGAAAACAAAGAAGCAGGAAGCATGAAAGGCATACCCTCCCTATTTACTTCAATTCCAACATCTTCAATCATATTCAATAAAATCTCTTCTTGAGATTTATCAATACAAGCTTTTTCTAATTTTCCAACATCTGGTAAATTTGGATTCAAAAGTTTTTTCTGAGAAAAAGTAGCTAAAGATTTAACCGCTAACTCTGTTCCAGAATATATGTCTGCACGTATAGTTTTATCTCCTCCCTCTACTTCTTGCCCTCCAAATTCAGTTTTAATTTCTCCATGCATATCTGGGTAAACTGGTTGTATAAACCTAAAACTATGATTTGAATAAAGTCCATCTCTTAAAATAGAAGAATTATGTGCGCATTGCTCAGCCATCATTTGCAACATAACCGCAAAGACAGGAGTATCTGCAAATCCTGCTTTTACAGCAATATCTTCTCTTCTATGTATGGGATTTTTATCTCCTATCAAATCTCCAAATGCAGGAAGCATTTCACTTTTTACATTAAATCCATAATTCATATAAATTCCCCAAAAGAAGCAGTTATAAACTTTGCTAATTCAACACTTTCACATCCATTCTATACCTAAACTTCCTCACTCCAATATCTCCCGCTTTCTTAATTCTAACAATTTTAATTCTCTTCCGAGCTTCTTTCGCTCTCTTTTCAATTAATTCTTCCAATGCATGAGCAATAACTTCAACTTCATCATAAAATCCGTAATATTGTATAATTCCATTTTTCTTTATTGCAGAAAAAGCAACATCAAGAAAATCATCTTTTAAATTAGGACGCGCCATCACAATTCTGTCGTACTTTTCATTTATTTCCTTTCCTTTCCCAATAACTCTTCTCACATCTCCTTGAACAATTTCCACTTTCCCAACAAGTTTATTTCTTTTTACATTATCTATTGCGTACTTACTAGCAATCCTATTTAGCTCAACACTTATTACTCTTCCAACTTTAGAATTCTTTCCAATTACAATAGCATAAACTCCAACTCCCCCGAACATTACAAGTATATTTTCTCCTTTTTTGCACATTTTAGAAATCTCTTTCCTTTCCTCACTTAATCTTGAAGAAAAATAGCAAGTATCGACATTAAATCTAAACTCGCACCCATTTTCTCTATACAGTACTTCCTTAGTATTCTCTCCAAGTATGTATTTGGTCTTATTAGTTCTCAGCCTCCCAGAAAATTTTCCAACTTTTTCAAGAACTGTCTTAACACTCTTATTGGTCTTTAGAATTCCCTCTGCAAATTTTCTCTTTTCTCCTCTTTTAACATCTTTTCCGTACTTTACTATTGCAACATTTCCCATTATGTCATAACCAGCAGAAACTTTCACGGCTTCTGTGGCGCCGGAAATCTCTAATTTGCATGTGTTTGCCATGTTTATTCCATCTCCAAAAACTTATTTATATAATATGTTATTTTTTCTTTCATAGTTACATTAATAGAAACCTCTTCACCATAACTTGTCGGCTTCCTCATTAAAATTCCTTCTTTTTTTAATTCTTTCGCCATATCCTTAACTCTTCCTCTAATATCTACAGGAAACCCTTTTGGTAAATTATCAATAGATGTATGGCTATGTTCAAACTTGCCCATACGAGTAAGCTTATGCAAAATCTTCCCTTTTATTTGTTCATCACTCCATTTTGTCATTTTAGTAAAGTCTATATAAACATACTTTGAACAGTAAGGTTTAAATACTTTTCTAAATAAAACTTTTTATGGAAAAATCGTTATTAATAAAGTTCATAGGAGACAATCCCGTATTCAGAATAGTAGACTTTCTAATAGACAACAAAGGAATAGATTTAACAAAAAAAGAAATAATTGAAGGAGCGGAAATCTCAAGAGCCTCCTTGTTTAAAGTATGGAAACAGCTTGAAGAACAAGACATCGTCAGTATAACAAGAAAATTTGGGAAAACAAAATTATATACTTTAAATTCAAAAAACAAATTAGTTAAAAAGCTTCTTGAATTAGAAAGCATAATGATAGAAAAATCTTTGGATAACCATAGTAAAAATAAATTGGTTGAGATAACTAATTAGTTATTTTCCAAACACTAAGTTTATAATATTCTATTATCTAACTATTAAATGAAAAAGAGCTTTTCCATTATAAGTATATTTTTCCTATTTTCAATATTTCTAATCAACATCACTTCAGCCCAATTATTTCCAGGATTTTATTATACTCCTTCTGACTTACTTTATTCAGACTGGTTCATAATGCTTATAATCTTCCTTCTTTTTTATTTCCTTATAATAGGAGTATTAAAGAGAACAAATATTCCAAAATCCTCTTTAATGATTATTTCCGCAGTCGTCGCTCTGATGATAGCAATCTCTCTTCAAAGAAGAGTTATCAACTTTTATGGATTAGAACAAGAAATAGGAAATCTTCTCGTCCTCCTTGCAGCCCTGATAGTAATAGGATTTTTCATAAACAAGTTCTGGAAAGGTGCAGGATTCATAGGGGTGTCAATAATGCTTCTCCTTCTCTGGCTTGTAAATTATTTCTATGATTTTTATTATATCCTACCTTATGGATTTTCCAGCTCGGCAATGCTTGAATTTTATGATTTCTTTTCCTCTTTGAATATGCTTGGGGCGATCTTGGTTCTTTTAGTCATTTCAATTATACTAAAACTAAGTAATGACAAGAAAATAAATCTTGCAAGTTACTAAGAATAAAATTAAGAAAAGTTTATAAATAAGAAAAGGGAGATATACGCATGAATAACAAGAGAGGGCAGTTTAATGCAATGAGCATTTTCTCTATAATTCTAGGCTTATTACTTGTTCTCGCAGGGATAGCTTCAATAAGCATTGATTTTTCAAGTTATGTAGAGAATGAAATAGGTTTTGAAATTACAGAGAGAATAACAAGTTGGGCCGTAGTTTTGGTAGGAGTTTTAATACTTTTTACTCCTATAACAAGACCAGCCGTTGAAGGGGTAGCCTCTCAGAGAGTTGGATTTGCATTGATAAGAAGATGGCTCTTTGGACTGGTAACTTTGTTAATAGGACTTACAGGTATGTTTGCTCCAATGCTTGATTGGCCTATATTAAAAAACATCGCTTTAGGAACTTGGTCTGGAGGAATAGTTTTGATATTATTTGGCGTAGTATACTTTTTCGCGGCGTTCGGTTCAACGAGAAACATGAGAGTAAGTACATATTAACCTTATATTTTTAAACTTCCCAATTCTAATTATTAAATGAAAAAGGGCACATTTATTTTATCAGTTTTATTCTTAATAGCTTCTTTGATCTTATCAGTATCGGCACAAGACCTATCTGGCATCGAAGACAAACTAGACACAATTCCAAAAGATTCAGACACATTAAAACAATCTTCATCCGATTTTCTAAAACAAAGATGGAAAGAATCTCTTCAAGATACCTCGACATTTGGTCCAGTAATAAAGGGCTATGAAAAAATTTCTCCCTATACAGACCCAGTATTTAGATATGTTTTAGGTATGGCTCCAGAACTTACTTGGAAATTCATACTTAATCTATTTATTTGGATAACTGCATTTATTTACATTTTTAGATTCACAAATATATTCTCTATTTATTACCAGCCACTAAAATACATAATCTCAATAGGAATAATAGTTGTTCTTTCCATATTTCAATTTACATCCAGCATAGCAAATGGAATAATTTCATTTCTAAGCGCATTTGACACTTGGTACAAACAATTAGTAGGAATCCTTCTCGCATTTGTTCTTCTTTCTATTCTAATGAAAATTTCAAAATACATAGAGATAATGGCTAAAAAGCTAAAGGAAAAGAAAGAAATTAGTGAAATGAAAAGTGAAGTAAAGGACCTTGAAGGTGAAGCTAAAAAAATCGATGAAATGGAAGATAAAGTAACTAGAATAGTCAGGGATGAGCTTAGAAAGAAAGATGAAAGAGAAAAAACAGAAGCCAGAGAGAAAAGACAATTAGAAGAAATGGATGAAAAAGTAGCCAGAATGGAAGAAGAGATTAGAAGAAGCGAGGAAGCAAAGGGAACTAAAAAATCTAGACAGCCAGAAAAAGAAAAACTAATTTCTGGAGCAGGCCTACCAGACCCTAAAACTCTTCGTCCATAAGCAAGTAAAAGCTCACGAAAACACCGAGAAAGATTTATATACATAATTTCTTTATAAGCGTGAGAGGAAAAGAGGATAAAATGAAATCTATAGGATATGCAGTCTCAATAGTGGGCATTCTTGTCCTAATTCTTGGATTTGATCCAGTAAGGAAGGCTCTCAAAATTACATTGCCTTCAGGATTTAATGTGCTATACATAACAATTGTAGGAATAATAATTGTAGTTATAGGTGCATTCCTTGTTATAAAATCAGACCCATCAAGGGGCGGAGAAGTTCCTATTTATCACGGGAACAAGATTGTAGGCTATAGAAGAGTTTGACTTTTAGTTTTCCTTACTATTTCCTTTTGATAATTTTTTGAAACCTATCAGCAATCTGATGTTGTGCATCAATAAAATCCGCTTGGTTTTTAGTCCAAACTTTATCAGCATTCTTTTTTATGTAATCAACCCAAAAATCAATAAATTTCAACCTGTCTTCAAAATTCCTTCTCTTAAACTCTTTCATATCTCTTAAATCAACCTTTACATCTTTAGCTTCCATTATTCAACCACCTCATTTTATCTTTAACTCCCAGCTTGTTCATGAATAAAAGAAGTTCATCCTTATTAAGTCTATCCTTAAATAATCTGTAAAGATGTCTTGCATCCTCTATATCTTTGTCTGAACTCAACTCCTCATCCGTACCATCAGCCGCCAAAAATAATTTATAGGCAATTTGTAACTCTAAAGGAGATATAAATAGTTCATTATCTCCAAAAATAACCTTTACTTTATGCTCAAACGAATACATATCAAGTTCCCTTTTTATCATTTTCAGCTCTATGTTTGGGGTTGGATAACCTCTTTCAAAAAATCTAATCCCAAAATAATCCATAGATTCATATGCTTCTTTAATTATCATGGAATTTGCACATTCATATCCCTTGCTTATCAATTCATTAAATAATTTACTAAAATCCTCAAATTCCATCTTTGGAACGAGAAAATCTATATCTTCGCTTGATCTGCTTCTGCCCAATAATATTGAAGGATATCCTGAAACTATTACATATCCTCTATATTTTTTAAGTACCTCTGTAAAATTAATAGTGAATCTATCAAGTTCATTAATAACTTTCTCATTAAATATTATTTCCTTTTTCTCAACAACATATTCCATCACCATTCATAATAATCAAACTATAAAAACTCGAGTTACAATTTATCAATGATTAAAACAAAGTCTTCTGCGCACTCTGCTTCTTAACTTCTTTCAATGAAGCAAGCTGTTTTTCAACTCTTTCCATATTAAATTCATGCCTTTCAACAAGTATTTCCTTGATTTTCTTCTCATCGATTTTAGGGAATTCTATTTTAACTTTTTTTACATTGGGCTTCTTAAATATTTCAAAAACCTCTTTCCAATTGAAATCCAATTTTCCCTGTTCTTCAAGTTCTGAAAATATCTTCACAGGATACTTCTTCTCCTTAACCAATGTCAATGCCTTTTTAGGGCCTATACCTCTTACACCTTTAGGATTGAAATCAGTACCAACAAGAATTGCGAGAGAGATAAACTGATCCGAATCTACATCTAAAACATTAAGCAATTTCTCATATTCTATAATCTCAGGAGAAATATATATCTCCCCTGCTCTTGTCTTTCTCTTTCTTGCTAAAGTCAAATTCTGTATCAATCTATCTCCTCCAACTGCAAGCGCATCATAATCCTGAGAAGCAACCGCCCATGCCTCCCCGCTCTTTACAAGATCCGCACACTGCATTTCTCCCTCTCCAGGAGCCTGCACAACAGCAATTCCCATCGCCCCGAGTAACTCTTTACTTTCTTTTATCATTTCTTCATTTAATCTAATAAATCCTCTAGAATACTTATACATCGCATCCATATCTTCTTCTTCAACAGCCCTATCATACTTCTCTTTCATTTCCTGTCTTGCATTATTTCTAATTTCATGCGTCTTTCCTTTCAACTCATGATATTCACCATCAAAAACATAAATTAATTTCGTCCCCTCTCTAAGCAGGGCAACATTTCTATAAAACAATCCAGACAAATGGCTAGTAATTCTCTTTTTAGAATCCATTAATGGTGTACCATCTGCTTGTCTTATTGAAGATAAAAATTGGTAAATCGCATTAAACGCATCAACTGCAATCACCCTTCCTTTCAACTCTTCAATATTTAACTCTCTCCTAGGAACTATATCCCCTATTTGTAATCCCATCCATAAAAATAAAAAACCAAAGTTAAATAGTTATCTAACGCTTATAGCTTCTCTCATTTTAGCGAACATGCTTTTCGCCTCTCCCTGACTTAGTGGCTTTTCATTTCTCGCAGGTCTGCTATCAGAAATAACTGGCAAATTGGGTCCCTGATAAGGAGAATCAAGAATAATTTTGGCGTTATCCTTCCCATCCCCATATTCTGCAATATATCCAGATTCTCCTTTTCCAACACTTTCTCCTAAAAGGTCTTTAACGGCTCCCAATCTCCTAAATAATCCTCCTCTGAAATCAAATTCATCCCTATAGTCTAAACTTACAATGTCCTGCCATTCAGCCAGAACAAGATTTTCATCTAAAGTACCCTTATTTCCAACACATAGCCTAAAATTATATACTACTCTCTGTTCCGCCGCTCCCCTCGCCACATCAAAACAACCATTAACAAACAACGTATCTACCCTAGGTCTATAATGCCTATCATGCCATTCTCTTCTTAATTCAGCAACAATAATTCTAGCAAAATCAGTAAGAGTTGTTCTTTCATAAGAATATTTTTTCATATTAATTATTACAAAAAACACTTTAAAAACCTTTCTATTTGTTACCACATTAAAGTAACATATTTACCACATAATTAAGACAGATACCTTATAAAACTTTCAATCCCTCAAAATTCCATGAAATCAATTAATGGCTTCATCACAGATATAGATTACTCTGCAGAAGAAGACGGAACAAAAGTTTATATCTATGGAAAGCTAGAAAATGGAGAAAGCTTTGTCTCAATCCATTCCTTAACGCCTTATTTTTTCATTAAAGAATCAGATTACAACAAAAACAAAAAATTATTTCAGAAATTCAATATAGAAAAAACAAAATTAACAAACTTCAAAGGAGAAAAAATCACGAAAGTTTCTCATAAGATCCATACTGAATTAAACAAATTGCATCATGTAATTCATAAAAAAATGGAGACTTATGAAGCAGATGTAAAACCTTCAAATAGATTCATAATAGATAATAATCTTTCAGGGAGTATAAGCATTTCAGGAGATTATCAATCATCAGAAAGAGTAAATAGAATATATGTTAATCAAACTATAAAACCTTCAAGCCAAAGAATAGATCTTAAAGTGGTTTCAATAGATACAGAATCAGACAAACAAGGAAATTTATACTGTATAGGCCTTTATTCCAGCAACTACAAAAAATGTTTTATTGTTTCAGATAAAAAACTTAACAATGCGACACCTTGCAAAACAGAAGAAGAATGCTTGGAAAAATTTAGAGAAGAGTTAATAAAATTAGACCCAGATGTCTTAACGGGTTGGAATTTCATTGACTTTGATCTTGTCTTTCTTCAAGATCTATTCAAAAAACATAAAATAAAATTTGATATTGGCAGAAATAACGATAATTTAAGATTAAGAATTGAGGGCAATTTTTTCCGCTCATCATCTGCCTCAATTACAGGAAGACAAGTTTTAGATGGTTTAAATCTTATTAAAGATCCTTTCATTCAAGAGGCACCATTAATAAGAAATGCCAATTTCGAATCATATACATTAGAAGATGTTTCAAGAGCTATACTAAACAAAGGCAAACTGCTTGCAGGAAAAGAAAGGCATAAAGAGATAATTGAATTGTATAATAATAATCAACAAAAACTTGTCGATTACAATTTAATGGACTGTCAATTAGTTTATGAAATACTTGATAAAACCAAAATGATAGACCTCTTAACAGAACGCTCAGAACTTACTGGTCTAACATTTGATAGACTTGCAGGAAGTATCGCAGCATTCGATTCTCTCTACCTCAGAGAAGCAAGGTCTAGAAATTTAGTCTCTCCAACAACGGTATTCACGAAAACAGAAGAAAGAATAATTGGAGGTTATGTTTATTCCTCAAATCCGGGAATATACAATAATGTTCTTGTATTTGACTTTAAGTCGCTATATCCAAGCATAATCAAAACTTTCAATATAGATCCGGCGTCGCTTCTAGAAAAGCCTGAGAAAGACAGCATAGAATCGCCGAATAAAGCATATTTTAGAAACTCTCGAGGCATTCTTCCGGAAATAATAGATAAATTGCACCAAGCAAGAGAAAAAGCAAAAAGGGAATCAAGAGATTTAGCAAATTATGCAATAAAAATAACAATGAACTCCTTCTTCGGAGTATTAGCTAGCCCAAACTGCAGATATTATAATTTTAATATGGCAAATTCAATAACTCACTTCGCACAATTTATAATAAAGCTTACAGCAAAGGAGATAGAAAAGCTTGGCTACAAAATAATCTATCAAGACACAGATTCTTGCTTTGTTGAAACAAATCTTGAAAAAAACAAAAATCCCAAAATCTCTGTTGAAATACAAAACCACATAAACGATTTTTACAAAAATTATATAAAAAAAGAATACGGAAGAGAATCTTTTCTAGAGCTTGAATTTAAGAAGCTATATTTAGCACTAATGATTCCAAAGGTAAGAGGAAAAGAAGAAGCTGCTAAAAAACGCTATGCAGGGTTAATTGAAAAAGAAGGAAAAGAAGAACTAGACATAGTAGGTCTAGAAGCAATAAGGGGTGACTGGACGGAGGCGGCACAAGATTTCCAAAAAGAGCTTCTTCTAAAAACATTTCATCACGAATCTGTTGATAAATTCATAAAAGATTTCATAAAAAAAATAAAATCTGGCGAATTGGATAGAAAGTTAGTTTATAGAAAGTCAATAAGAAAAAATCTTGAAGAATATACTAAAACTACTCCTCCGCATGTAAAAGCCGCAAGAAAAATGATTAAACTTGAAGGGAATATTATTGAATATCTAATAACAGATGATGGTCCAGAACCTATTCAAAATCTTAAACATAAAATAGATTACGAGCATTACATAAAAAAGCAAATCGAACCAATAGCAAATCAAATACTCATTCTTCTTGGGAAAGATCTTGGAGATAGCATGAAAAGCCAGAAGCAAGCAAGGCTATTTTTCTAATATGCTCTTCTAAAACTGGGATTATAATTTGGATTAAACTGATTCACAAGTCTTGGCGGCTGACTCCTTTGAATATTAGTCGGAGCATTTACGAGGTTATTTGCAGGTAGACTAACAGGTTTTTGCATCGGCATCTCTTCTACAAATTCTGCAGGCCTTTTTTCTACTTGACCTTCAAGGCGATTCTGCATTTGAACATATTCTTCAAGATCAAAGTTTATCTCCCCTCCAAGACTAGCTACAATATTATATATCAAAACGGCAAGAAAAGCACCAATCAAACCAATTACCGTAACAGAAATAAATATTATTACTGCAAGGATAAAAGCAAGTGCAAATCCAGACATATTAACCATATCTCCAAGCCAGGTTTCTAATCTATTTGAGATAAATACTGCTAAGAAAGCTATAAATCCAATTATCAAACCAGTAAAAGCTCCATAATAGAGTCCAAATAAACTGGCTTTTCCAACATAAATTCTCTTTAAAATTATTCTTTCAACCTCTCCCATTAAACAAATTATCAAACAATATTTATAATACTTTCCTATTCGTATAATTACCATTAAACGTCCTTTTGAACAGAAATTATGTTTAATGTACGGCGCAAAGGGCGCTTCGCGCCCTAATATTATTGTGGCTATTTTCTTTTTGAAAAAACCCGCAAAATAAAACAACAAGCTTAAAACTCCTCCTTTTCATATAAAAAGATGAGATACGAAATGAAACCCTTATTTGAACAAAGAATTAGACAATTATTAAAAGAGGAATCAGACTTTCAAGCATTTTCAGAAATAGTCCATAAATCTCCTTTAAACTTTATACGCTGTAACACTCTAAAAATCTCCCCAAACGATTTAAAAGAAAGACTTGAGAAAAAATGGATAATAAAACAACCATTCGTTGAACATCCAGAAATATTCCTCATAGATCAAAACCTTCTCCCTGGAGAACTGGGAAATTCTATAGAACATGTACTTGGCTATTATTACGTCCAAGAAATAAGCAGTATGATGTCTGTTCTTGCCTTAACTCCAGAACCAGGAGAATTCATTTTAGATTTATGCGCCGCCCCTGGAAGCAAATCAAGTCAAATATCTGCAAAGATGGGAAACTCTGGAACGCTAATAGCCAACGATTTAAAATTAGATAGAATAAGAATTCTTGCCGCGACACTTGAAAGAGCAGGAGTCACAAACTGCGTAATAACAAGAAAAGATGCAGTTGCTCTCTGCTCACATCTAAAAAAAAGCAATTACAAATTTGATCGTATTTTATTAGATGCACCTTGTTCAGGAGAAGGAACTCTCCGCTCTTCACCAAAAACATTCATAACTTGGAACGAAAAAGTAGTAGAAAAAATGTCTAGAATTCAGAAAAAAATTATAGCGAACGCATTAAAATGTCTAAAAAAGGAAGGAGTATTAGTTTACAGCACCTGCACTCATGCTCCAGAAGAAAATGAATCTGTAGTCCAATTTGCATTAAACAATTTCCCTGTAAAAATAGAAACCCTCTCTCTGCCCTTAAAATGCAGGCCAGGAATAGATGAATGGAAAGGTGAGCAATTTAATCCTGAAATAAAAAAAGCCTGTCGCATCTATCCTCAAGACAATGATTCTGAAGGCTTTTTCGTCTGCAAGATGACTTTACTGGAGGAAATAAAAGAATGAAACCAGAAAAAACAATATACGCTGACCAAAAAGAAATTCATGATTTAATTATTGATAAATTAAAACCTTATTTAAAAAATGTAAAAGAGGCATATTTAATAGGAAGTCTATCAGAAGGAAAATTTGGACAATATATAGAAAAATATGAAGGTTTTTACGGAAGCGATATTGATGTTGTAATTATTCCTATTAAAATTTTAAGTGAATGGAAATATGAGGGAGAATTTTACAATTGGCATAAAAGATATAATGCAGGCATAATTAAAATTAAAGACATAGAACATCCCATTAATTTTATGATCCCATTTAATAATAATCTTGATTTATTTTGGCAAAAAGCAAAAGAATTAAAATGGAAGGTAGAAAAACTAAAATGAACATCCATTTCATAAAATCTGGAGAGAAGAGAGAAATAATTGCTCAATTAAACAAACAATTCGGCATTGAAGACCTACCTTATCTTCTTATAGAGTCTGGAAAAGAAAAAATTAGGGCATTTTCAGGCACAATGTCAAAGGAAGAAATTCTTGAATTGAACAAAATGGCAAACATTGAAGCTGTGGGCATTTATCTAATAAAAAAAGAACATGATTTACGTTTAAGTTTTGACGCAACTCAAATCCTCAAAGACCAAATTAAAAAAAAGGTTGTAGAAATAAGTAAAGAACAGTACGAACTCTGGATTCGGGGATATGATCTCCCAATAGCAACAGAAAACGGGGCAGTAGTTATCAAATTCCAAGATTCATTTATAGGTTGTGGGCGATCAAACGGTGAGAGAATAATAAATCATGTTCCAAAGGAAAGAAGACTGAAAATACCTATAAGAGATTAATTTCTCAAATTCTCTCCAAAAAACTTAGACAATTCCACATTTTTAATTATTTTCATCAATAAACCCGATTCCCTTTCAGAAAGCTGTCCCCTTCTTAGGGCCTTGAACGCCATGCTACATTCATAATTATCTCTGTCTTGTAATCCTTTCACTTTCATAACTAAATAACGCCCCTCGCGAAGCTTCCTTTTCATTACAAGAATAGTCCCATCTTCCCATTTGGACAGATACATCATATTAAAAGACATAACCAATACAAATACTTTTCTATAGTCAAAGACATTAAAAATTGAACAAGAAGGTCTTTGACTATTAGCGGAAGACAGAACAAAATAGATTCAAATAATTTTGTCTTCTGCTATATTTCACAGCTTATTTAAACTCTTAATTGCCATATTTTCCATGAATTCAGAAGAAATAAGCAAACTTGAGAAGGCGGGTAAAATAGCTGTAGAAACAATTGCATACGCAAAATCTTTTATAAAACCTGGGATGCTCTTAATAGAAATAGCAGAAAAAATAGAGAAAAAGATAGAAGAGCTTGGAGGGAAACCTGCATTTCCTGTTAATCTGTCCATAAATGAAGTAGCAGCCCATTCAACTCCTCTGCCAGATTCTAAAGAAACTGCTCACGGCCTGTTAAAAGTCGATCTTGGAGTTCATATAGACGGATATGTAGCAGATACAGCATTTTCCCTTGATCTGGACAATTCATCTGAAAACAAGAAGTTAATTTCAGCAACAGAAAATGCATTAAAATCTGCCTGCTCCTTAGTCAATCAAAAATCAAAAATAAGAGAAATAGGAAGCACAATAGAAAAAGAAATAAAATCTCTCGGCTTCCAACCAATAATGAATCTCTCAGGCCACTCCATAGAACCTTATAATTTGCACGCTGGCTTTACAGTCCCAAATTATGACAATTCACAGGAAAAAACTCTTCCTTCTGGAGTTTATGCAATAGAACCATTCGCAACTAACGGCTCTGGAAAGATAAGGGACGGCAAACCTTCTTCAATATACGCAATAACAAAATCTGGAAACGTCAGAGACTCTTTCTCTAGATCTGTTCTTCTTTACATCAGAGAAAATTATTCTACTCTGCCTTTCTGCACTCGCTGGATTTACAAGAAATTCGGTTCAAGATGCATAGTTGCATTACAGCAAATAGAACAAGTAGGATTAATACATCAATATCCCCAATTAATTGAAATAAATAATGGAAAAGTTGCTCAAGCAGAAAACACTGTCATCCTTTTAAAAGATAGAAAAATAATTACAACTGAATAACTTGCTTTGTATGCTCTGCAGAAGTTAAATGCACTGCAAGCATATCCTCTAAATTTCCGCGTATTTTCTTCCCAACTCTCACTTTTCCGCTTCGCCAAACAACTAAAACATCGTCATAAACTGCATTAATTGGTTCTGTAAATTTTCTAAAAATTCCTCTTCTTTCCTGAACTCTGACAAATTCTTCTTCATAGAACGATTCTCCATGATTCTTCAACCATTGCTCTACAAGCCCATTATTACCCACAAAATACAAACCATTATCTCCTTTCTTTTTAGAAACAAGATAAAAAAGATAAGGTAATTTTCTCAATCCAGTCGCATTCTTACCATCGCAAATATGGGTTATGACTATCGGACGACCATCATTAGAAGATAAATGCTCTACAGAAACATTTTTACTCGAATTTGTCCTCCAAGCACTATATACCATAAAAATCTCAAAAATAGATATATTTAAACTTATCCTGAATAAAGCGGTCCAGTAATCATTCCAGTCTTTGCCTGTTTCAAATACAATTCCTCTATCTTCTTATATCTCTTAGCAGTATCAACTGAAACACTCGGCTTAACTCTCATTAGCGCTTCTTCAAAATCTTTCTTTAGCACTTCCTTAGAATTCATATCTCTTCTCAATGCATTCATACTTGCCTCCCTTACTAATGCTTCTATATCTGCTCCTACAAACCCCTCGCTAAGTTTAGTCAATTCTTCTAAATCAACATCTCCCGCTAAAGGCGTATTTTTAGTATGCACTGCAAGAATCTGTCTCCTACTCGCCTCATCAGGAACATCAACCAATATTATTCTATCAAATCTTCCAGGACGCAAAAGTGCAGGGTCAATCATATCTGGTCTATTAGTTGCTCCAATTACAGTTACATCTTTTAAACCTTCAAGCCCATCAATTTCAGCAAGCAACTGATTCAACACTCTTTCACTCACTCTCGCTCCAGTTTCTAATCCTCTTCTTGAAGCAAGTGCATCAATTTCATCAAAAAATATAACACAAGGACTTACCTGTCTTGCTCTTTCAAAAACTTTTCTTACTCCTTCTTCAGATTTTCCAACCCACATGCTCAACAAACTAGGTCCTTTAATATGAATAAAGTTTGCCTCTGATTCCTGCGCAACTGCTTTTGCCAATAATGTTTTTCCCGTCCCAGGAGGACCATAAAGCAATATTCCTTTAGGTGCCCTTATTCCTAATCTTCTAAACGCTTCAGGATTTTTTATTGGCCATTCAACCGCTTCAATCAATTCGCTCTTTGTCCTCTCCAATCCTCCTATCTCCTCCCAGCTTACATTAGGCGCTTCAACATAAACTTCTCTCATAGCGCTAGGCCTTACAACTCTCAGCGATTCTTCAAAGTCTTCTTTAGAAATTATAATTTTCTCAAGAATCTCCGCAGGATACGCTTGATCATCTTCTAATTTCAATTCAGGCAATACTTTTCTAAGGACATTCATCGCAGCCTCTTTAGTCAATGCATTTAAATCTGCCCCTACAAAACCATGAGTTTTAGAAGCTATATCCCACAACCTCACATCCTTGTTCAACGGCATATTTCTTGTGTGAATTTTCAGAATATTATATCTTGCCTTCTTGTCTGGGACAGTTATTTCCAGTTCCCTATCAAATCTTCCAGGTCTTCTCAAAGCAGGATCTATCGAATTAACCCTATTAGTCGCACCAATTACTATAATTCTTCCCCTAGTTTTAAGCCCATCCATCATTGTCAATAACTGACTTACTACTCTTCTCTCAACTTCTCCTTGCACCTCTTCTCTTTTTGGAGCAATCGCGTCAACCTCATCAATAAAAATAATACTTGGAGCATTTTTCTCTGCATCTTCAAATATGTCTCTTATTTTCTTTTCACTTTCTCCATAAAATTTACTCATTATTTCAGGCCCATTGAGAAGAATAAAATGTGCTTCAGATTCGTTTGCCACTGCTTTTGCCAATAATGTTTTTCCGGCTCCAGGAGGGCCATGCAAAAGCACTCCTTTAGGAGGCTCAACTCCAAGTCTGTCAAAAACTTCTGGATGCTTCAAAGGCAACTCAACCATCTCCCTTATTTTCTTAACTTCATCTGTTAATCCTCCAATATCTTCATAATTAACATCAGGTACATTATCCTCGCTTACATCCATCGCCTTTGAATTAACAACTAATTCTGTGTCTTCTGTAATTATACATGCTTGACTTGGCGTGGTTGAAACAACTATAAATTTAATTTGCTGAAACCCAGCAAAACCCATGCTCTGCCCAATAAGATCATTCAAATCTCCCAAGAACATTTCAGGGAATCCATCATTTCCCATTTCTCTCCTTCTTGCATTTCCTCCCGGTGCAATTATGTCTCCTTTACTTACCGGCCTTCCAAGTAAACTATTCTTGAAAACTTCAGGATCTCCCTGTATCATAACTCCTGGTTGTGCGGGAGCAATAGAAACTTTTTTAGCAGGTCTAGCAGGACATTTTGCAATATCGACTAAATCACTTACGCTCGTCCTTGCATTCTTTCTTATTATTCCATCAATTCTTATTATTCTCTCCCCTACATCTGCAGGATATGCTCTATCAACTAAAGCAATAGTCTCCCTTCCTCCTTTTATCATAATTATATCCCCCCTATTCAACCCTAGAGCTTTCATTATCTGCGGATCTATTCTTGCTATTCCTTTTTGAACGTCATCCTGTAACGCTTCAACAACTCTAAGTTTAATTGTCTCCCCTTTCATCTTAAATCCTCCCCACTATCTCTTCCAAATCTTACCTTTAAAGTATCAAAATCATCGAAAAACAATCTAACCATGTCATCCATCTCTTTCTCCACATGTTTTTTTTGGCTGTTCATGAATTCAACTATCTCCTTTGGTATGCTTATTGCATGGCTGTTTCCAACCACTCTAAGTTTAACACAAAATGTCTTGCCTCTAAGGTTTTTAAAATGTTCCAGTTCACTCAAATCAGTCGGATGAATTATACTTTCTCCGCACTCTCCGCATTTCACTGCCCTAAGTTCAAAACCATTTTTCTTCACAAAACCCTTTTTCATTTCAACACCACATTTCCTGCAAACTATTTTATTGTCAAATATATCCATCATTTTCTGTATATACAACTGCGTATACACAAGTATTTAAACCTTTCTTCAATTTGAAGCAATATCCTACATATACATAAACTTTAAAAGTTTCTTATTACTGATTAATTAATGTTCTTTAAAAGAAAATCTGATAAGGGTAAAATAGAATGCATGGAATGCAGTTCAAAAGTAGACAAAAGTTACAGCTTCTGTCCTCATTGTGGATTTTCTCTCAAAGATGAAGAACAGGAATTAAAAGATCTCGGCCTTCTAGGAAATTCAGATGCGTTCAAAGAAGAGAACGTTTTCTCCTCTATGGGAATATCTGAGAAATTTATAAGTTCAATAATGCAAAGCCTCATGAAAAATCTAGACACTCAAGTCAAATCAGACAACACAGAGATTCAAAATTTTCCAAACGGTATTAAAATAAAAATAGGTCTGCCTCAAAAAAAGAAGGAGAACAAAGCACATAAGAGAGAGATTACAGAAGAACAGCTGAACAGAATGTCCAAACTTCCAAGGAAAGAAGCAAAGACAAATCTTAGAAGATTAAGTGATAAAGTGGTCTATGAATTATCAGCTCCAGGCATCCAATCAGTGGAAGATGTATTTGTATCCAAACTTGAATCAGGATATGAAATAAAGGCCTTGGGAAAGACAAAAGTTTACGTAACAAGTCTTCCCGTCTCCCTGCCTTTAAAGAAATATTCTATAACTGATAAAAAGATAATCATGGAATTCGGTCTTCAATAAAAATGATCCCGCCAAGAGTTGAACTTGGGACCTCTGCCTGTCTGAAATCATCTGATTTCTGAGCACACTCAAAAACCAGAGGTTTTTGATGTTATCAGAGCAGCGCTCTAACCAACTGAGCTACGGGATCTCATTAATTCCTACCAAAGAGCTTTTAAAAACATTATCCTGCTTATTTTCTAGCGCGCCGATGATCTAACGGTATGATTCGACCTTCCCAAGGTCGTTGCCCGGGTTCAACTCCCGGTCGGCGCATTTACTTTAGCAATTTGAATAATATAAGAAAGTGAATGGAACGAAGGCGCATTTACTTTAGCAATTTGAATAATATAAGAAAGTGAATGGAACGAAGGCGCATTTACTTTAGCAATTTGAATAATATAATATGTATAAAGCTGACACAATCCTGCATATACTTTATAAAATACATTTCCTACAAATAATCATGAATAAAATAAAGAGATTCTGGGGATTTCTAAAAAAAGATACCTGGCAATCTTGGTTAGTCTCCTTAATTCTCATCATAGCAATAATAAAATTAGTAATTTTTCCTGGGCTTTCATTTATAACTGGCTCCTCTCTCCCTCTTGTAGTTATAGAGTCCTGTTCAATGTATCACTCTTCTGGATTTGACAGCTGGTGGAATTCAAATGGAATTTGGTACGAAGAAAAAAATATATCAAAAGAAAATTTTAAAGAATTTTCTTTTAAAAATGGACTAAACAAAGGAGACATAATTTTAGTAAGGGGCGATAAAAGTCCAGAACCTGGTGAAGTAATTATTTTCTCTGCTAATCCTAATTCAGATGCAAAATATCCAATAATCCATAGAGCAATTTCTCTTTCTCCTCTTCAAACTAAGGGAGACCATAATAACAATCAGTTAACAGGAGATAACAACAGGCAAAATGTTGATGAAACTTTAATAGAATCTGAACAAGTCATAGGAAAAGCAGTTGCTAGACTTCCTCTTATAGGATGGATTAAACTAGTGTTCTTTGAATCTGGAAAAGATCCAGAGCAAAGAGGATTCTGTAAATAGAAAAACCGCAACCTTAAAATACCCTATATACTATAACAAATCTTATGGAATTTGATAAAAATGGGAAGATAATTTTGCCTGATTCTCCAAAAGCAAAAGGCAAAAAAATAGCTTACTCTGAAAAAATAAATAACCGCGAAAGCATTTCCATCATAAATGAAGAGGCAGATAACACTTCCCCAGTTGTCCAAATAGAATGCCCAAAATGCGAACATAAAAAGGCGTATTTCTGGACCACACAAACTCGTTCAAGCGACGAGTCAGAAACCAAATTCTACAAGTGTATAAAATGTAAACACACCTGGCGTGTTTATAGATAAATATTTCTGTAACTTATTAGTAATAACAAGATAGAAAGGTTTATAAGGATGGATCTTAAGGATAAAATATGGGAAAAAATTTATTAATTGCATCACACGATAAAGCAGTAGGAAACATGCTTGAAGATGTAGCTCGGAGGAATGGCTATGGAGTGGTTTGTCCGCAAAGCGAAGGTTTTTTAGTCGATGAATTCCGAACGCTGTTAGATCAAAGACCTATAAAAGTTCTTATGGATGTTAATTATGGAAAATGGGGCTCTAATGATATCAGTCCAATTATAACTGTTGCAGAATTAATGAAAGAAAGAGAATATGATTTACAAACTTCTCTTCTCGGAATAACTGGAAACCCGCTCCTTGCAGAGGAAACGCAGAAAAAAAATAGAATAAATGTGGCGACCAAGACAGATATTCGAAGAGTTTTTGGATTTCTATCTTAATCAATAATCAATACTTTTTTAAATCTCGTTTTAATCAGTGCTATATGGCCTCGTAGCTCAGCCTGGCTAGAGCACTGGACTCTTAAAATCTTGTAGAAATCCAGGTGTCGCGGGTTCAAATCCCGTCGGGGCCATTGTTCAAAACCGCACGCTTTAAATAGTTCCAATTCGGGCAGGAAACTATGAATGAAAAGATAGACATTCACTTTGAAGATGTGGGAAGAAGGAAAGAATCCATTAAAAAATGGAAAATGCCTTCAGAAGTAAAGAGAGATATGCTTCTTTTCCTTAATGATTTAGAATTAGGAAAGGTAAACAAGGGAAAGAAAATAAATCCTAGAACTCAATTAAAATATATCAACACGTTAAAAGCTCCTCTTGAATACATAAACAAACCTCTTACTAAAATAACCCTTAAAGACTTAGAAGAGTTTGAAAAGGATTTATCTTCTGGTATATTGAAAAGCAAAAAGAAAAAGCCATATTCTCATGCCGTAAAGGCAGACATTAGAATTGCATTAAGAATACTATTAAGATGGAAATTGGGGCTAGAAAAGGCAAATAAGCTTACTGATTGGTTTGATTGCAGAGATATTGACACAACACCAGACTATTTGAGTGAGAAAGAGATAGAGAAGTTGTATAAGAGTTGTAAAAGCCTTAAAGAGAGATTTCTTATTGCTGTTCTATTTGACGCAGGTGTAAGAATTGAGGAATTTCTCAATATAAGATACGAAGATGTTTCCTTACCTGTAAAAGAAGCTAATTTCGTTAAAATTACAATAAAGAATGAATATAGTAAGACATTAGGAAGAAATATATCTCTTTATTGGAAGCACTCATCAGAGGCAGTAAGAGACTTTATAGAACAAAGAGTTAGAGAAGGGATAAGAACAGACAATGCAGTCTATGAAGACACTTATTCTGCAATTCGTTCATTCTTGAGAAGGTTTGGAATTAGAGTATTAAACAAGCCAGTGCATCCTCATTTATTTAGACATAGCTCTGCAACATATTATGCAAATAAACTCAATAGGCAAGAGCTATGCATGAGATATGGATGGAAGTTTAGCTCTGATATGCCTGACATCTATATTAGTAGAGCAGGAATGGAAAATAAAGAACTTGATGAGAAATTTACTCAAACTGAATTAGGAGATTTGAAATATAAACTTGAAAAGCAAGAACAACAAAATAATCTTATGAAAGAAAGACAAGAAAGACTTGAGGAAGAGTTGAATAGAAGAAGAAAATTTGACCCATTCTTAGACAAGCTAATGCAACAACAACCAGTAATACATCAAATAAAGAAGCTATTAGACAATGGAAAGAAATTAGTGATAGAATAAACATAAAGTGGTGATTGGAGAACAAAATGCCAATCAAACAAAAACAAAAGAAATCGAGCAACCGAAGCTCAATCCAGAGGATGAGCTTTCGGGAAAGAATTGATTATGAAGAAGATAAAAAGAATAGATACTATAAAAGAACAGGAAAACAACAAAGAGTAAGAATAAATCTTGATTATGCCATGGGATTTTTCAAAGCTAATGAATTAAATGTGCATGAAAAGGCATATTTGCTCAACAAAAAATATCAAATTATATATCGAACTGATTTAACAGGCAAGAAAAATTACTTCTTAGTGAAGCCGAGAGGAAATGAATCGGCAGAACATTTCCTTCTCGTAAAATTAATAGAAGAATATCTAAAACCTCATTTTAAAGTCTGGCTCTATCACTCTGTGAAGCCAGACGCGGAGATAAAATTCAAGAATAGAATGATTGCTATGGAAATTGAAACTGGAAAGCTTTTGAGGAACAATAAAAAAGAATTTCTTGAAAAAGTGGAGAGACTTAATGATAATTATGGGAAAGATTGGTTTTTCATTGTCACAAATAGAAATCTATTAAAGAAATATAGAAAATATGGTAAAACATACACAAGAAAGTCTGTATTGAAGAGATTAAATTATTACATAAATAATAAACCTAAAGAAAGTATAAGCATGAATTATGAAAACAAACCTATAAAACGTGAAAATAAGCTTCCAGAAAGGAAAACTGGTGCTTATTGCTTTAATATTTGGGGAAAATAAGTATGCAAAAAACTAAGTTAGTATGTCAATTTTCACACAAAAAATCAACATACGAAATGCTCAATTTATTACACATAGATAAAAATCGTCTCCGACGATAGAATTTCCGATACGGTCAGCACAGGAATATAGATATCTATTAAAATGTGTATTTTACACCTTTTCTAAAAGAGCATCAATTATCTTCATTTTAACTGCTTCCCTTAACTTATACGTCTTAGCCCATTTAGCATAAGCCTGCCAACCTTGATAAACCTCCATTATAGATTCAAAACTCTTTTCGCCCTTTTTGTATAATTCTATTTTATTAATCATACTTCTTATATTTCTCTTTCTCAATAATCTACAATGGTAAAAATTCCTAAATCCAACAAAATCAATGCCTCTTTTTATTGGAATAATTCTTGACTTATTAGGATGTAATTCTATTTTTAACTTTTCTTTTAGAAAAGTATCTATTTTATCCTTCCATTCTTGAAGCTGTTTAGCAGACTTATGTAAAATTACAAAGTCATCAACATATCTTATGTAATACTTTGCTTTCAGGGTGTGCTTGACAAAATAATCCAGCTCATTCAAATATACATTAGCAAAGAATTGAGAGGTATAGTTGCCTAAAGGCATTCCTTTTGCTCGTTCGCCCCCCCCCCCCGAACGAGCTTACTGTATTATTCAATATTTGTCTGATAAGCCAAATCACGTCATTATCTTTAATCTTCTTACTTAGAATATTTATTAAAATTTCATGGTCAACGCTAGGAAAATAGTGTCTTACATCTGCCTTAAGGCAAAAACCACTTTCAGTATAAGGATTTGAAACTTTTCTTATAAACCTATCAAATCTCTTAAGTGCAAACAATGTTCCTTTTTTTATTTGATTTGCACATGAATCATATATAAACTGCTTTTCAAAGAACTTCTTTATGACATTAATTATAGCATGATGAACTACTCTATCTCTGAAATCAGATTTGCTTATCACTCTTGTTTTTGGGTCTCTCAAAACAAAGGTTTCCAAAGGCAAGGGCTTGTATGTTTTATAAGTTAGTTCTCTATGCAGATTTAATAAATTAAGCTCTAAATTTTTCTCAAATTCCATAACGTCTTCATTTGAAGTTTTACCTTCTCTTGCTTTTCTCCAAGCAAGAGTTAAGTTTCCCATTGAAGATAGCCAATAATAAAGACCATTGTAAGTTTTCATATTATAATTCCTAGTATGCACGTACTGGGCTATTCGACCGTTCTCGTTAGAGTTAGCAAGATTGTCATTATTGGCATTCAAGTTGAGGTTACTATTGAGGTACAACCTCGAAAGGTATAGCCTTCTGCTTTACGTACTCACATTCACATCTGTAAATTTCATCTCATTATTGCAGATGTAAATGCTCGTCACCACCACTTCATATTTCATTTTTCAATTACTTAATGTCGCAGTTGAATTTTATAATCTTCTCTTACGAGAAGACCCTAAGCACAAGGCGTGTAGCCCAGCCATGATTTGTGCATGACTAGGACTGTTAAAAGAAAATAATGCTTTTTATTTAATTAGATTATAGAATATGCAATAATCAAACAATATAGATAAAAAAATAGATTATATTATCAATTTGATTTTAAAGTTCGCATTTTATAATTTTTCATTTTTAATTATTATGTACCAAAAAATTTGACGCAAAGTGGCTTCGGCACTTTAGAAGAGAACTACCCGACCGTCCTCGACAGAGTAAGCAAGACCGACATTATCGGCATACAAGTCGAGGCTACTACTGAGGCACAACCTCGAAAGTCCAAGATTATCTTCATTAGCTTCTCCCTGCGATGCAGTCCATAATGTTCTTGTTCCTTGTCCGAGCTTAGAAGGCAAACCAGTTTCTAATGAAACATCTTCATTTCTAAATACTCCTGTTGGTTTAGCAAGAATTGGAGAATGTCTTACTTGAGTATTTGGATTATAAACTAATCCTAAACCATAACTTCCTTTATCAAAATTCTTTAAACCATATTTGACAAGAACTGCTGGAAGCTTTTTAACATCTCTTAATTGAGCAGGTAATTGTCCAAACATATCCATAGCCATTTCATGATGTCTTCCTGAAAAGTCTAATACAACTCCTAAATCAACATAATGATTTCCTCGTATTCCTATTGTATCTCCATCATTAAGAGTTCTTTGAATATCTTCTGGAAGTCCAACTCTTCTTTCTGGAACTAATGATTGAACTACTGGTAAAACTAAAGAATTTGAACCTCTGACTGTAGGAACTTTATTAACTTCTGCTAAGTTTAAAACTTTAAGATTGGGATTATCAGCATAATCTCTTTTAACCAAGGCATTAAAATCTTCTACAAATCTTGGAGCATTATCTCCTTGAAGAGTGTAAGGTATTACAAATGGCTGTTTTACTGCTGGCTTAAAATCATATTTATCTGTCATAATTATTTCCCTCTCCCTGTAGGCATATTAACCATAGATTGTGTAAACCATTTATCGAGTTCGCTTTTTCTTGCTTCTACTTGTTCTCTTAATTGAGCTTGATATTGTCTAATAAAATCGGCGCCAGTGGCTTCGCCACTAACCAAAACTACCCGACCGTCCTCGTTAGAGTTAGCAAGATTGTCATCATTGGCACTCAAGTTGAGGTCACTAACGAGGTACAACCCCGAAATTCCATTATCTCTTGCAAAAAATTGTCTTTTTCCATTTTTATCAAATTTAGGTAATCCTAATTCATCAACATCTGTAAACTGTTTTTCATTATTCTTTCCAGAAAGTCTTTCATCCTGTGCAACTGCAAAATCAGGTCTTGCTACAACCTTTAATCCATATCCTGCTCTGTCTTCTTCAGAAGGCACGACATCAAATCCTTGCACCATGAATGGATATTTTATACTTCCAGCCTTACTTTCTGCTAATTCAGTAACTTGTTTTAATATTCCTCTATTCTGTTCTCTATTGTCTTTGTTACTTTGAACAACAAATGCAGGAGTATCAGAATAATGATTATCTTTAACCATAGAAAGAACTTGAGGGTTGCTTAAATCAGCCAATGTAACAACACGCATATTGAAAGGTCTTACCATATTATCCAAACGAGATGCTGAAAATGTATTTGAACCAGTCATATATGCAGGATTATCTTTTCCAGCTTGAACCAGTGTGAGAACATTAAGGTATTGATTATCTCCAAATCTTTCTTTAATATCTCTTCTAAATGCTTCATACAATGCAGGAGCAAATTTATCTCCTTCTGCGAATGCTGTTAAAATAGTTGGCACTCTCCAATTAGGTTGCCCAAGATTTAGTTTACTTTCTTTAGCCATGCCCTTTCTTATTTTAGACTATTTATAAACCTTTCTATTATGTTACTACTTCAAAGTTAATTATGTAATATGGGACGAATATTCTTTATTGATATAAAAGAAAGAAAAGTTTGTAAATGTAAGTAAGAATATTATGCTATTTTGTACTAAAACTTACAGAATCTGTATAGAATGATACAAAATAGCTAAGTTTACAGATTACTGAAAGACGATTATGTCATTCAAACCATAATATTATGGTATAAACACTATAATGAAAAGTGTCACAAATAATGTATCACTTTAGAAAGGTTTAATTCTGTTATAGTGTGCTTTGCTGATGCACAACATCTTCTATCCTCAATAGAAGATAGTTTCTATTGTCAATAGAAACCTTTAAATATATGTTTTATATATGATTAGCATGGTAGAAGAAGAAATAATAAAAGAAGTTATAACTTCACAGAGAGAATTATTGAATAAATCAGAAACTGGAACTCCGAGAGAGGCAGAAAAAGAGATTAGTATATTAGATTCGTTTGCCCTAATAATAACTGGCGTGAGACGATGTGGCAAGAGTACATTTTTAAATCAGCTAATAAAAAAGCAGAAAAAAGCTTATTATCTTAATTTTGAAGACCCTCGACTAGAAGGATTTGAATTAGCAGATTTTAATAAAACTGAAATAATTTTTAAAAAGCTTTTTGGAGAAGGAGGAGTTTATTTTTTTGATGAAATACAAAATATAGCTAAATGGGAAAAATTCATAAGGTACTTGGTTGATAAAAAGGAGAAAGTAGTTATAAGTGGCTCAAATGCCTCTATTTTGAGCAGAGAACTAGGGACAAAACTTACGGGAAGACATCTTAGAGCAGAAATGTTTCCTTTTTCCTTCAAGGAGTTTTTAGACTTAGAAAATGCCGAACCATCAATAAATAGCTTTGATAAATATTGCCAGAAGGGAGGATTCCCAGAATATCTAAAGAAAGACAATCCAACGATATTAAATGAATTATTATCTGATATTGTAATGAAGGATATTGCAATAAGATTTGGAATAAAAAATACCAAAATATTAAATAAAATAGCAATCTTCCTCATAGGTAGCTCTGGAAAAGAGTTTTCTTATAATTCAATAAAGAATATGCTAAACATTAAATCTGTACAAAGTGTAATAAACTATATATCATTTTTTGAAGATGCCTATCTTATCTTTACTATTCCTCTCTTTAACTATTCATACAAAAAACAGCAAGTAAATCCTAAAAAAGTTTACTCGATAGATACGGGCTTTTCTGTCTACAATACTCCCTCCTTTTCAGAAGATAAGGGGAGAATTCTAGAGAACGTTGTATTCCTTGCCTTGAGGAGAAAACATAAAGATATATTTTATTTTAAAGAAAAAAATGAATGTGACTTTTTAATAAAGGAAAGGGAAAAAATTATTCAAGCTATCCAAGTCTGCTATAATTTTAATAATGACAATAAGGAAAGAGAAATTAATGGGTTGATGGAAGCAATGAAGAAGTTTAAATTGAAAGAAGGTTTAATTCTAACGTATAATCAAACTGATGAGTTTAATGTAGAAGGATATAAAATTAAAGCTATTCCTGTCTGGAAATGGCTTCTCTTATGAACGAAAGATTATTATACTAATGTGTATTAGAAATAATACGAAGAGGATTAGTGCCTTTATTCAAGATAAAGACAAGTGATGCGGTTCTGACTACATCCCGTCGGGGCCATTTTAAACTCCGCAGCGAATCTCCGAGCCTGTTGAGGAGAGTTGAGCAAGAGAGTTTAAAATTATTTCTCGAGTTTAAAATTAATCCTTAAATTAAATCATATTATTGCAAATAACAACTAACTAGTATCTCTAAGTTCTTCAGGTCTAACCATTCTAGTTTCAAGCAAATATTCATCAGAATATGTCTCTCTCAATCGAGCAACATTATACTCTCTCACAGCTTCTTTAATCAAATTAGTAGGTCTAACTTCCCATTCAAAAGAATCTAGTTGTTCTTGTAATGTAGACATAAAAACAACAGAAAAAAGAAGTATAAATATTTAACTCAAATTTTTCTTTATATTCTCTATATTGTCCGCAATTTCCTGTCCTTTCTTTGTTAACTTAATCAACTTAGTTCTTCCTTTTTTCTCGAATATTACTAATCCAAGTCTCTCAAGACTCTGTAAAATTTTAACGGCATGAGAATATGTGCAGTCCACTTCCTTAGCCAACAGCGAACCATATCTTGCCCGGCTCATCTTTTTCAAAGCTACAAGCATTAACGCTGGCTTCCTTCTAAAGAATATGTCGAAATTGTCTCTTATTGCTATCATGGTCTTGTGATATATGCTTTACAACCTATATATTCAATCTCTACCCTGCTTTTAAAGTTTTCTCACGATTTGTTATCTAAACCAGTAACAATTGCTAACCTTAATTATATAGTAGCACAAACAGAAAAATCAATTAGAATAAATTCCAAATATCCCTCCAATAATTTCTCTGCCAGTAACTTTCTTATAAAGGTTCAAATAGCCTTTTGAAAACAGCTTACTCTTGCCTGCAACAAGCTCTATGTTTGATTTTCCATCCTCAAAAGACGTAACTGTGTAATCTTCATACTTCAACATAGAAACTATCTCTTCTTTAGTTGTGAATATTACTATATCCTTTTCTTCTGCTCTTCCTAAAGAGACAAATATTTCGCCTTTGTCTACAATTGCATTGTAAAATTCTCCTTCAACTGAGATTTCAATAGTTGGTTTTTCGGAGGATAAAAAGCCTGAGCGAAGTTCTCTTGCTCCAATTTTATCAAGAAGATAATAAATGTAATCTTCATTAAATTCTTCTACTGCTTGCTCAACGCTCAAGTCAACCACAGGATTTTCAATTTCTCTTACAACCTTTCCGGTTACTCCAGAGTAAGAAACCATGAAAACAAACATTCCAGCAAGAATAACCAAAATAAGTACTATTCCAAGAACGGCATACTCTCTACCTTTTCTCATCAAAGCCAGAGACAAAAATTCTATTTAAACCTTTCAGCAATAACCTTATAATCCCAAAAATAATTGGTAAGACATGAAGAAAAAGCTGAAAATCCTAGCAGCCTCAGATACTCATGGAGAATCATCCCTCGTAAAAAAACTATCTGACAAAGCAGAAAGAGAAAACGCAGACATTATTATTTTATGCGGAGATATAACCGGTTGGTCAGATTCAAAAAATATCTTAAAGCCATTTAAAGACAAAAAACAAAAAGTCCTGATAATTCCTGGCAATCACGAAACAATAGCCACGGCAGATTTTTTGGCTAATTTATATGGGTTCAAAAATATCCATGGTTATTCAATAAAACACGATGACATAGCAATCTTCGGAGCAGGTGGAACAACAGACTTTACGGCATTCTTAGAGCCACAAACAGAAGAGGAGCTATTCAACACATTAAAGAAAGCACATGAATCAGTAAAAGACGCAAAAAGAAAAATAATGGTTACCCATATGCATCCATACGGAAAGCAATCCAAACTACTTGACATTTCAGCTTCAAAAGCTATCACGAGGGCAATAAGAGAATTCAAACCAGACTTTCTCTTACATGGTCATATCCATGAAACATTTGGCTTTGAAGAAAAAATAGGAAAAACAAAAGTAATCAATGTAGGAAGAGAAGGAAAAATTATAGAACTTTAACATGAAAATAAAAAACCCAAATATAAAACTAAACGAAATTCTTACAAGCAACAAAGCTTCTGCAGATTTTATAAGAGAAAATAAAATAAAATCATACGCTGAAATAGGATGTAATTATGGAAACACTGCTTTTCTCGTAGCACAGGCCCTTCCAATTGGAGGAGAAATGTTCCTTTTTGATTATCCAGAATATATAACAATAGCAAAAGAAAAGCTAAGAAAGATAGCGAGGGAAAAAAAACTCAAAATAAGATTCTACTCAAACTCCCGTAGAAGAAAAGATTCATACTGCTGGACCCTTTTGGAACTTGTAAAAAGAAAGAAAAAAATATTTGATTATGTTTACCTTGACGGCTCGCATGATTTCACAATCGATGGTCTTTCTTTCTTCCTCATAGACCGGCTCCTCAAAGTTGGAGGATACATTGATTTTGACGATTATAATTGGACATTCTCAAAATCAGCAGTAAATGATCCAAAAATAAATCCAAAAATACTTGAAAAATATACATACTATCAACTAACAACTTCTCATGTAAAATTAATAATAGATTTTCTAGTCAGGCCAATGAAAAGGTATAAAGAAATAAAGATAAATAGAATATTTCAAAAATTATGTGACGAACCACAAAATTAGACTATCACCTACTCTAAAATTCCTTCTTTTTGTAGTTTCCAAAGTTTCCTATATTCTCCTGAAGAATCAACAAGTTCAAAATGTCTTCCTTCCTGAATAACCTTTCCACCTTTGAAAACAATTATCTTATCTGCGTTCATAATTGTTGATAATCTATGAGCAATAATTATAGATGTTCTGCCCTGCATTAACCTTGTCAAATCTTTCTGTATTTCATACTCCGTCTCCGAGTCAAGTGCAGAAGTAGCTTCATCCAAAACAAGAATTTGCTTGTCAGCAAGAATTGCTCGAGCAATACTTACTCTCTGCTTCTCTCCTCCTGAAAGCTTAACTCCTCTTTCTCCCACTATAGTCTGCTCTTTGTCTGGAAGGTTTTCTATCATTTTGTCTAAGTGTGCAAACTTTATCGCATCCATTACTTTCTCTTTGGACGCAGAAGGATTTGAAAACGCAATATTATTGTATAAAGTGTCATCAAAAAGAATGCATTCTTGAGGAACAATAGACATCTCTCCTCTCAAAGACTCTTGTTTAAAGTCTCTTATATCCTCCTCATCAATAAGGATTTGCCCGGAAGAGATATCATAAAACCTATAAAGTAATCTGACAAGAGTTGTTTTTCCAGAGCCCGAAGATCCAACAAGTGCAACCTTCTTATTTTTAGGAAAAACAACATTCAAATTCTCAAATATTTTTCTCCGTCCATAGTTAAAAGAGACATTCTTAAATTCTATTTCTCCAGACCTGACACTGAATTTTTTCGCATTAGGTTTATCCTGAATCTCTTTCTCTATTTTTTCATATTTGAATAGAGATTGAAAATCAGCTATAGAACCATATACTGTTCTCAACCCATAAACAAACCCATACAAAGGTTCGACCATATTCCCATAAACGCTATAAATAAAGACTATAGTTCCGAGAGTTATTTCTCCATTAAGAAATTTAACAAGGGGGAAATACAAAAGAAGAATAGTTCCTATTCCTATCGTTATACTATGGACAGAATCTATCCACCTATAATATCCCCAATGTTTCATAAGTGCCATCCTCGTTAATGTTATTATATCAGCAAATTTCTTTTTGACAAAATTTTCTTTTCCGAAATACCTCACAGATTCTATATTGCCGAAAATATCAGAAACGGCGGCATTTTCTCTATCTTCAGCATTATTCGAAATCATATTTGCCCTTTGAGAGATATTTTGCATTACATAACTATATGAAATAAATACTGCAGCAACAACTAAAATTACCAAAGCAGAAACAATATCAAAATAAAGCAAACTTGCAAAAACTATTGCAAAGCTAAAGATAACCGAGATTATATTATAAGTCAAAACTTCAGATATTCTCTCTACCGCCGCACTCGCCCTAGATATTCTACTTATAAGACTTCCTGTCTTGTGATTAGAATGGAAATTATGATCTAGCCCTATAAGATGATTGAAATACTTCGCTTTCAAATCTACCATAACCTTTGTAACTAAATCATTTACAAGATGCTGCTGAAACCATCTCCCTATAAAACCTGTAGCGACTATTATACCAAATACGCCTAAAAGAATCATTAAAATCCTTGTAAACTCCTCTAAAACAAGAGCGCCTCCTGCAAATAAGGTGCCTTTATCAACAAGAATTTTGAATAAATAACTCTCAATTATATGTCTTGCTTCAAGAAAGAAAACAAGAAATAATATTACAAATATAACTAGTTTATAATTTTTTAGCAGTATAAAATAAGATTTTAAAGTATCCCAAATCCCTATTCTCTCCTCTTTTTCCCTATTTTTATCATCCTCTTCATCCATATAAAATCATATTTGTCAAAACTCTCACTATCCTAAACGACCTTAATCACCTCTAACAAGAATAAGAAATCCAACATATATAAACCTTTTTCACAATCTTCCTAAATAAAATAAACTAATTGCTCAAGAATACGATTTCTGCGTTGCTCATTCTTTCATTAAAGTCTAAATCTGGCTTTTTCTCCGAAAGAGTGTAATAAATCTGATCGAGCCCCGTCCATGCAGTAAACCATCCTGCTGGCTCCAAGAGAATAAGAAAGAAATCTATTATAAAAGACTTTGAGGCATACGGAGAGAAGTAAGTTGCAATAGTAATAAACAAAACTCCAAGAATCGCCATAAATATTCCTTTTCTCTTTACATCCTTTATCTCATTAAGCAAAATAATATAATGCCTCTTAAAATGCTCTCTCATTCTTCTCTTTATAACTATTTCATCCTCTCCATTTCTATGCTCCTTCGGAAGATCAATATATAACGCAACCTGTCCAGAAGCCTTATCTTTACATGCTTTTTTAGCTTCACTTAAAAAATCATCAGAAAATGCCTTCTCAGAATAATTTCTGGAGTCAAAACTGGAAAAAATATCACTATAATTATTTATTTTTATACTTATAGAAGCAATATTGCTCTTACCATCCCAAGAATTACCTTTTTTACTTCCCACCATTATATATACAGAACAAGTATATTTTTAAGTTTACTGGAAGGGGTATGGTAAAGTCTATATATCAAATACCTATCAGATGAAAATGGCAGTAAACGAGTTTCTGACAATAAAAGATGTCAAACAGAGTGTTGAAAAGCCAGTAAAAGAAAAGCTAAAACTCAAAGATCTCGTAACAGTCGAATCTCCTGGAAAACCAAGCCCTGCACTGCAGTTAGAGGAGGCAGATAAAGAAGTAAAACAAAAAAAGCCAAGAAAAAAGAAGGCCAAGGCTTCAGAAGAATCTGTTTCAATATCAAAAGAAAATTCAATCCTTATAATAACAGAAAAACCTCAGGCTGCAGAAAAAATAGCTAAGGCTCTAGGAAAGGCAAATGCATACAAAGAAGATTCTGTCACTTACTACGAAATAGAAGGATACGAGAAAAAGATCTATGTCTGCTCTGCAGTAGGTCATTTATTCAATTTAACTTATAAACCGGGCGTTAAAGGTTGGCCAATTTTCGATGTAATTTGGCAACCAAGCTTCATAAAAAAAAATGCAGCATTCACAAAAAGATATTATAATCTTCTAAGTAAAATTGCAAAAAGATGCAATGAATTCATCATAGCAACAGACTATGACATAGAAGGAGAAGTTATAGGCTGGAATGTTCTGCGTTTCCTCTGCAAACAATCAAATGCGCAAAGAATGAAATTTTCTACGCTAACTGCAGATGAACTAAAAAATTCTTTCAATAATCTTGAAAAGAATATCAACTGGGGCAATGCATATGCAGGAGAAGCTAGACATATAATAGACTGGCTTTATGGAATAAACCTATCAAGAGCATTAATGTCTGCAATAAAAACTTCAAACGTATTCAAAATACTCTCAATAGGGCGTGTCCAGGGCCCAGCATTAAAAATCATTGTAGACAGAGAAAAAGAAATCTTCAATTTCAAACCAGAACCTTACTGGCAGGCATTAGCGTTTACAAAAGAACTAGTATTGAAACACCCTAAAGACCTATTTGACAAAAAAGAGCTGGAAAAATTTACAGGCATAACAGAGGGAACAGCAGAAACAAAAAACAAAGAAGAATTAACTCCTCCTCCAACTCCATTCGATTTAACAACATTACAAAAAGAATCTTATCGGCTATTCAAATTCTCTCCTTCCTTTACACTTCAAATAGCACAGAAGCTTTATCTTGCAGGATTAATTTCCTACCCTAGAACATCAAGTCAAAAAATTCCAGAAGCAATAAAACCCAAGGAAATATTAAAAAAGTTAAGCAAAGATTTTCCAGAAACCTCTCTAGCTATCAAAAAAAAACCTTCAGAAGGTAAAAAAACAGATCCTGCGCACCCTTCAATATATCCTACAGGAGAATTTGGAAAGATTAATGATGATGAAGAAAAATTATACAATCTAATAGTCAAAAGATTCATATCTTGCTTCTGTTCAGATTTGAAGACTGCAAATAGGAGAGTAATTTTAACGGCAATTTCTCCGAAAACCCAGGAAAAATTAGATTTCACAGCATCTGGGCAAAAAATACTAGATAGGGGCTGGTTAACAGTCTACCCTTCAAGTATAGAAGAAAAAGAGGTACCTGAATTAAAAGGTAATATTAAAGTAAATGAAATAAAAATAGAAGAAAAAGAAACAACTCCTCCAAACCGCTACACTCCAACTTCTCTTGTTTCTCTTCTAGAAAAGAAGAACCTTGGAACTAAAACAACTAGAAGTATGATTATTGACACTTTATTTAATCGGGGCTATCTAGATGGTAAATCAATTCAAGCTACCCCTCTAGGAATGAAATTAATCGACACTCTTGAAAAGCATTCTTCAATTATAATAGATGAAAATTTAACAAGAAGTTTAGAAGAAGAAATGGAGAAAATTAAGGATGCGACTTCAGAATTCGATAAAAAAGAAAAAGAAGTAATAGAGAAAGCAAAAAAAATAATTTCAGACATTTCAAAAGAGTTTAAATCAAAAGAAAAAGAAATTGGGCAAGACCTTGCTTCTGGACTTCAAGAGTTTAGAAAAGAACAAAATGAAGCTAATACATTAATGCTCTGCCCTAGCTGTAAAAAAGGAAATTTAAGAATAATGTTTAATCGTTCATCAAGAAGATATTTTGTCGCCTGTTCTGCCTATCCAGAATGCAAACAAACCTACTCTCTTCCCCCAAATGCCCTAATAAAAAAAGCAGATAACGACAAACTCTGTGAAGCAGATAACTTCCCTAAGCTTTTAGCAATAAGAAAAGCCAAACGTCCTTGGGAATTTTGCTTTAATCCCGAATGCCCAATTGAAAAAGAAAAGAGAGAAAGTTATGAGAAGAGAAAGAATGAGAATGAAAACAATGAAGATGATTAAAACTAATTCTCTTCGTTCACAGCTTCAACAAATAAAAAAAGCAAGATAGAACATAAGATAACATTATCTCCTAATGGCTAAACTTATTGTATTATTCATTCTTTATACTTTATATACTAATAATTACTGCCCAAATGGTAAAAATCTAACCTATTTTTACTGCCCAAATGGTAAAATATAATAACCCCCTCCTCGATAAATAGGACATATCTTTACTGCCCAAATGGTAAAATATATAAAGGGTAAAATACAACATATTACATGAGTTACATAGAAAAGAAATCAGTAAATAATAAGAAATATATTTACTTTGTTAAAAAGGTCTCTTTTATGAATAAGTTTCTTGTAATAAAAGAAAGTATGGGTATTGAATCTCCGACAATGAATAAAGAAAAATACCTATTAGATAACTTAGATAAAATATCAAACAAAGAGCTCCTTTTTAGAAAAACTTTCTTAAATCAAATAAAAGACAAAATCAGCCATAATGAGAACCTTCCTGAAAAGATAGAAATTAAAGCAATAAACATAAATAATCTTATAGAAGGTAAAAAGGCTTCCGACATTATCGAAAATGAGTTTGCAAAAGAGTTTATTTTTAATTCAAATAATATTGAAGGCTCTAAAATACCTCCAGAAAGAGTAAGAGAGATAATAGACACTGGAGATAGCAAATATAAAGACAGAAATGAAGTTAAAGAAGTTAAAAACTCAATTATAGCTTATAAGTATTTGAAAAAATCATTTAAATTTAATCTTCAGTCTATAAAAAGATTATATTATATATTAACAAAAGACTTAGTAAGAGAAGGAAATCAACCCTATCCAAAGGGATTTAAAAAAGAACAAAATATAGTAAATAATTCTTCAACAACTGCACCAGAAAAAGTGGAAGAAGAACTAAAAGATTTAATGAAATGGTATAATAAAAATAAGAATAATTTACATCCATTAATTCTTTCTTTTGAATTTCATAGAAGATATGAACTTATTCACCCATTTTTAGATGGAAATGGAAGAACTGGAAGATTAATTATGAATAAGATACTTTTGAATTCTGGTTATTTTCCAATTATTATATATAAATCAAGCAAACAAGCATATTTTAATGCAATAGAAAAATCAAAAGAAGGAAAGCTCAAGAATTATTATCAATTTATACTTGAACAAGCAGATAAAAGCTATGATTATATCTTGGAAGTTTTAAAGAAGTATTAGAGGAAGAATGGAAACGGAGAAAATTATGTAATTATTGGAAACACGGACTAAAAAAGCTTAATAATTAGCTAAGAGTCTGCCCAATAATAAACTGATATATTTTCATTGTCTATTTTTATTTCAAGCGTCGTTGTTTATTTTGATTTGTCTACAATATAAGGCATTTTAATTTAATGTAAGTCTTAAACAATCGTGAATTTCACCACCCGATTTATAGGAGCGTAGTCAGGCGAAAGCCAAAGGTGAAATTCAAGCAATAAATAAAAATCTCTGCTCTGAATTAGGCTCTCCGTGTCATTTTGATTTACAGAACTTCTTTTTAAGATTTTATAAATTTCAAAACTTCAGAATATACTCTTTCATCATCAGGTAAATTACCATGAATGGTTTCCTTGTCACTCCAATCACACTGGGAAGAACCAACACAGCTACCAATTAATTCTACATTAGTAGCACCATTAATTTTTGCACTATAACTTCTTACAACCTCATCATGTGTAAAGTTAAGTGTTTTATCAACAACTCCTCCAAATATATTGTCAGAACTAGCACCAATAATAGATAAAGTAGGTACTAGGACTTCTTGACCGCTATTTAGCTGTTTTAAAAAGTTACTTTCTGCTTTCATATCCTCACATTCTGGAGGATATTTGAAATTCAAATATTTTTGAGTAGTTCCACACCAGTTAGCCACGCCACCATATATACCATGATTTGGAGTTCCTATAGTTATTAACTTGTAAACTTTCTCTTTCCCCCCATAATTCTTTATATATTCTCTCGAAACCAAACCACCCATTGAATGAGATACAATTATTACTTTGTCTTTACCAGTATTATGTCTAACAATATCGACTACTGTACTTAATCTTTGTGCATATTCAGTAATAGTTTTGTCTTGCTCTTTCTTACCAGTAGGATTGCCATTTTCATCGTAAACTCCAAGATAGTAAGAAACTCTAGTGGTTGAAGGTCTTCTTATTCTACCCCAATCACCTTCCTTAACAGAAGTTATATCTGAATCAGGTAAGGTTATTTTACGCTTAACATAACCTTGTTCAAAACTCAATTTATCCTCCAATTTCTTAAATGTATTGATTGAATAAGCATAATTATTCCAAGAAACAGAAGAATGACCATGAACAAAGATTACTGGATAATAAGAAGAGTCTTTTCTGCAAGCCTCATCATCACAGCAAACAGTAGTTATATCTCCTACAGAACACATCGTTTGTCCTTCTTTAGTCTCTTTAATACCTTCTCCCTTGATATCTTTTTCTATCAAATTAACATTTGCAATTAAACTATTATTTTGTGCAATTATCTTAAATTTGCAGTTATTATTGACGAATTCCCTGTATTGCTCAGACAATTCTATAAATTTATTCTCTTTGGAAGTAAAAATAGACTGACTTTTACTGTTTGAGGAAGATGCTCCGAATATTTTTTTAAAAAAATTCTTTAAAGCAATAAAAAATCCTCCTTGTTCTTTAGATTGAGATTCATTGACAGGTTTGGCACTTTTCTCTTTAGGAGACACATCATCGGTTCTTATTTTGTTCTCACCAGTAACATCTTCTTGAATTTTTTCCAGATTTTTACAAATTTGTTGAATATTATCTCCAGTTTCATAAGTTTTACAAAACTTATATTTATCACATAAGGCACTTTCCTCATTTTTCAAAGAAGATTTACCAGAGTTAACTTTTTCATTAATCTTTATATTCGTATCTTCACTTAAACTGTTTATCCTGCCTCCAATATCCACAACTTTAGCTTCTATTCCTTCATAAGTGTTAAAGTTTCCTTTTTTAAAATCTTCTACTAAGACCGTTATCTCATTATTAAGTATATTCTCTTCATTAATGAGAGATAATTTTGTAGTTAATTCATTATTTTTAATACTTATTTTATTTATATCTTCATTTATTTGATTATGCCTTTTGACTATTAAGTCTAAATTACCCTCCAATTTAAGAGCAAACTCTCCATTTTCAGATATTTCACCAACTATAGAATTGCGGTAGTTTTCTTTAGCTTTAATGTAATTAAACTCGATTTTTGCTATTTTATCAATCTTCTCTATCTCTAATTTTTGAGAGACATGTTTATTTCTTATAACACTAATATCTTGTTTGATAGAATCAACTTTAACATTTGAAGGTAAACCACTTATCTTAGATTCTACTTTCTTTATTTTTGTATCTGCATTTATTATATTTTCATTAACTACTGCAAACGCCCCTTCAATAAAAGATTTAGCTTCTCTTTGTACAGGATTTAATTTATAAGTAGTATCGATTGTTTGAGTTTTAGTGTCACTATAGGCATTACAAAGACCAATTTTATCTCTACTACAAGTTATTTCATACTTTAAACTATAACTCTGACCTTCTTTTCCATATTGGGGAGCTGAATGCACATATGAATGACTTAAACCATTGGACGAGAGAATTCCAAGATAGAAATTATTTCCATCAACTTTGTACGAACAAGATATATCGCATGAAAAAGTAGAGCTTGCATCTGTAATCCTAACTGGTAAGTTGACACTACTACCATATTCTAATTGAATACTGCCTATTCCATTATTTACTATTGGTGTAAAATCATAACTAGCGGATACAAAGGGCATAATTGTTAAGATGATTATTCCTATTATAATGGCAAGTATTCTTCTCATCTTAACTTCAGGAAGACTCCTTCTTATTTTTATTTTTTAATATCAAAGCTAATATAACAAAACCAATTATTATAGCTAAGGCAATTATTATCTGAGAAGTATAATCTTTTTTTACATAGTCCTCTGCACAGATATTAGAAGAACCATGAAATTCACACCCCTTAACACAATTCTTAACTAAAATCTTATCATCTCCTTCGGAGTTACATCTTTCAATACTTTTTCCATCTAAACTACAGTATAATCCATCAGGGGTACAAGTAATACCTGAATTGTATTTAACACTTATGATATTAGCAGAAACATATGAAGTAGTCAATAATAGAGCTAAAAATAAGATATAGATAAATATTTTCTTCATTTGAAATATGGTAACTATCTGGTAAATATACTATTTAAGCATTTTGGTAACTTATAGGTATGGATAAGGCAACCAAATGGAGAGATATTAGTTTCGTTGTTTCTAGTGCTTATAGAAATAAAGTCTTAAGAGCATTAGAAAATCCGAAAATGCCTTTAAAGTTAAGCAAGGAATTGGGAATAAACAAAACACATATTAGTAGAGCCTTATATGAACTTGAAAGTAAAAAGCTTATTAAATGTCTTACTCCTGAGGCAAGGAAAGGTAAGATTTATGAGATTACAGATTATGGAAAAGAAGTCATAGAACAAGTTTTTAAATTATAATTATTCTTTTTAACAATCTACAATTAACTTACTTCCCTCTTCTTCCCCAAGCTCTTCCGCTTGGTCTTACCTTCATATTATGGCTCTTTGTTCTCAATCCTCTGCTCTTCTTTGCCGCACTAGTTAATCCTCTTAGTGCCCTCTTACTATTTGCAGGGTCGCATATCCAAGCCAATTGTCTATCCTTTTTTATCTCATTTCTTTGAGGATCTATCATTATAATTTCATAGAAATAATACTTTCCATCTTTACCTATCTGATATGAATTTAAAACTTCTAAATTCTTAAAATAATTCTGCGCTCTTATCTCTGCAACCCATCTGTAATTCATCTTCAAAATCTTCATTACATGTTGCTTTCTTGATTTTCTTCCGTGCTTATGCCTACTTCTCTGCCTTCCTCCTCTTTTTACCCTTACTCTAACAACAACAACTCCCGTCTTGGCCTTATAGCCCAATGCTCTTGCTTTGCTTATTCTCAAGGGCTTCTCAACCTTTACTATACTATTCCCTGCCCTCCACTGAATCATTCTCGAATGAAGCATCTCTCTACTTGGTGCCTTCCATGCCTCATCTAAATAATGCGCTACTCCTTTAACCATTGTCATCAATGTAAAAATCGGTTTTTAAACCTTTAGCTTGTAAAAGCTAAATCTAGCTTTCACTAACATTTTTTAAAGGTTATTTTAAAGCTTCCGTATATTTCAATTAAATTCTTTTTCTATGCTTATTGTCTGCTTCATAAATAACGAGCCTTCTATCAAAAGCAAAACTATCTCCAGGAGCCTTCGCAACCTCCTTAGAAAAGTAAGTTGCAAAAAATCTGCAAATTAGATCATCTACTAAACTGTCTTTTAAGCTTACAAAATCTCGCCCATTCAATTCTGAAGGTTTAGTATTAGAAGTAACCAAATCGTTAGGATATTGCGTATTTCCAATAAACAAAACTCCTCTGTCTATCGGATTTCCAACATCAACAATTTCTCCTAAAACAAATCCATTCTTGAGGAGAGTCAACTGCCCATCTAAATTAAATCGGGCAGTTAAAATCTGTCCGTATCTTTCATAAGGAAAAACTTGTAGGGGAGTATATTTCCTAAATCTTTGTAAGTCTTTATTATATATCCATAATCTATGTGTAAATTTCATGGACTTCTTTAAAAATTTCTCCCTTTAAAAGCCTTTTTATACCTAAAAATCTCAGAAATAGCATGGCAAAAGAAAAATTTTACATCACAACAGCAATAGATTATCCAAATGCAGAACCACACATTGGGCACGCATATCAGAAGATAATCGCAGACGTTTTATCTAGGTGGAACTCTTTGCTTGGAAAAGATGTTTGGTTTCTAACAGGGACAGATGAACATGGGAAAAAAATTCAAGAATCCGCAGAAAAAGCTGGAAAAAATCCAAAACAATTTGTTGACGAAGTAGCTGAAAAATTCAAAGAATCCTGGAAACTGTTAAACATAAATTATAATCGTTTCATAAGAACCACAGATAAAGACCATGAATCTTTAGTCCAGGAAGTAATAGAAAAATGCAATAAAAACGGAGATATCTACAAAGGAGTTTACGAGGGATTGTACTGTATTGGTTGCGAAGCCTATTACACAGAAAAAGATGCTGTAGAAGGCAAATGCCCTTTACATAACAGACCATTAGAAAAATTAAAAGAAGAATCCTATTTCTTCAAACTCTCAAAGTACCAAAAATATCTTCTTGATTTATATAAAAAAAATCCAGAATTTGTTCTTCCAAATGAAAGAAGAAATGAAATGATAAACAGGGTTAAAGAAGGTCTAAAAGATTTAAGCATTTCAAGAACAAGTTTTAATTGGGGCATTCCGTTCCCCCTAGACAAAAAGCACATAGTTTATGTTTGGTTCGATGCCTTATTCAATTACGTTTCTGGTGCTGGTAAGAATGGAAAGTACTGGCCAGCAGATCTCCATCTTCTAGGAAAAGATAACGGTTGGTTCCATGCCGTCTACTGGCCAGCATTTTTAAAATCTGCAGGATACAAATTACCAAAAACAGTTTTCATTCACGGCTTTCTTACATTTAATGGGCAGAAGATATCAAAATCTTTAGGAAACGCCATTTCTCCTAAATATCTTGTAGATAAATACGGTTCAGATTCTGTAAGATATTTCATATGCAGAAATTTTGTTCTTGGAGAAGATGGAGATTTTGATGAGAAAAAATTAGTAGAAAGATACAATAATGAACTTGCTAATAAACTCGGTAACTTAGTTTCTAGAGTTTCCGCACTAGTAGAAAAATATGATTTAGAAAAATCTAAAATAAAAAATCTAAAATCAGAAGATGCGCTCAAAGCAGTAGAAAAATATCTTGAGAATTATGAAATTGATAAAGCATTGAATGAAATATTTTCATTTATAGATACCTGTAACATTTTTATCCAAGACAAAAAGCCTTGGGAAACAAAAGATAAGAAAGTACTTTATGAGTTATGTAACGCCATAAAAGATGCTTCCATCCTCTTATCCCCATTTATTCCTGAAACATCAGAAAAGATATCAAAAATATTTAACTTTGAAATATCTCTTAAAGCTCTCAAAGAAGACTTGCAAATTAGTAAAATTAAAAAAGCCCCAATCCTATTTAATAAGATATAATAACATGACAGACAAAATATCATACGAAGATTTTGCAAAACTCGATATAAAAGTTGCAAAAATACTGGACGTAGAAGAAATACCAAACAAAGACAAGTTATACAAGCTCTCCATCTCTTTAGGATCAGAAAAAAGAACAATTGTTGCAGGAATAAAGCAATATTACAAAAAAGAAGAACTAAAGAATAAGAAGATAATAATAATAGCAAACCTTGAGCCAGCAAAAATAGGTGGAATAGAAAGCAATGGTATGCTTCTCGCGGCTGGAAGCAAAGAAGAAAACATTTGCGTCCTTTTAGCACCAGATAAAGATATTAAAGAAGGAATGAAGATAAGCTAAAATGCGTAATTTAAGAAGTTATACTCGTGTAGCTTTCCAAGAGCATTGGTGTGATAGATGTTGTAATTATATTCAACCAGGAGATATGTATAAAGCTCATGTTGAGTTAAGAGAAGAAAAGAAAAAACATAGAATTATTGTTTGGAAATATCATATTAATCCGGGATGTGATTTTCCTGAAGATCCAGAAGATGAAGAAGAAAGTGAAATCGAAACTCTAACACAACCAGAAGAATTGCTTCTCGCAGCCTAATAAAACTTCTAAACAATTAAACTAATTTTATTTCTTTTTCATCCCATAAGCAATTATATATTTAATCTTCTCGCTTATCCGAAAATTCTATCCCAAACACTCAACTTTTCTTTATAATTGTGATTTCCAATTATTCTTGCAGCCAATATTCTATACGCCCTAGCAGCCTTGCTCTTTGGATGTGTATGTACCAATGCGTCTTTCATTAATAATGCAGCTTGCATATTCTTATCTTCTGGCACAATACCAATTATAGGCAACTCAAGCATCTCTCTTAAATTCTGTATAGTCATCTCAGTTTTCAATCCTTTAACTCTTGTAACTATTACTCCCTTCACCTGTTTTCCCATCTGTTCGATTACTTTGCTGGTTTTCAGAGCATCAGTTACAGCAGGGATCTCTGGATTTGTAACTATAATTAATTCATCTCCAGCCTCTAAAGAACATAATGCCTCCTCTCCAAGTCCTGCAGCAGAATCAAATATTATATAATCTGCCATCTTCCTTAATTTTTTTCCAACCTCTTTCAATTTACCATGATTTATTTTTCTTAATTCTCTTATAGATAATGAACTAGGGATTACTTTAGTTCCAGATTCATGTTCATAAATAGCATCAATTATCTTTGCCTTCCCAGAAAGGACATGGTTCAATGTTACCGGAACTATTGGCGCACCTAGATGCAGACCGACATTAGGAGTGGTAAGATTAGCATCAACTACAATTACATCCTTTCCAAAAGCGTTCAAAGCCGCTCCAAGATTGATTGCAGTAGTTGTCTTGCCTACACCTCCTTTTCCAGATGTTATGGTAATAATTTTAGCCATTATCCACTAAGATCGTGAAAAAAATTCACGTTAGCAAAAGAAGTTATTTAAGGACGCTTATAAACTTTTCTAATAGCGACGAATATTCTTTCAACTTGTCCAAATCAATTCTTATCCACTCTCCCCGATATTGCACCTTCAAATTAACCCCTTTTCTAAACTCTCCCTCTCTTATCTTTTCCAATTGATCTAAATCTCTAAATAATTCATAAAGCTCCAAAGTTTGTCTAATAACTTCATCATCAGAATAAATCTTTTTTAACTGTATCAACTTGGCTCTTGGCGCATCAGGAACTGGCTTCCACTTCTTAGCTTTCTTAGCCTTTTCAACAAGTAAGTCCATCCCAAGCTCTATCATTATTTTCCATCTCAAAAGCAGATTTATAATAACATCACACGTCTTCGTATACTTTAAACTCACATAAAGCAAGTGATCAGCACTTATTTTTTCTTTTATTATTTTCTCCATCTATCAAAAAACCCTTAATTCCGAGCATTTATGTCAAATATCTTTTTCTTTATATACCTTTCGTCATTAATACTAACAAAAAGACCCACATTACAAATCATCCACCCCTATAAATTACTCTTTCCTGTCCATTCATCAGATAAGCAGTTACCTTTCATCTCGTAAGAATATAAAGTATAATGAAGTAATCAATCACTTAGCTTAACGATCGCTTCCGCAATATCTCCATTAACCTCTTCCAGAACCTTTCTGACTTCTTTCTCAGACTTTCCAGTCTTTTCCATTACCAATTCAATATCCTCTCCCCTTATACTCTCTCCTTCCTCTTCCCTTATTTCTCCAGTAATCTGAAAGCTATCTTGCCCCTGCACAGTCATCTTCTGAACATGTGCCGGTTCAATTATAATCTTATCACCATCACTTTTTTCAATAATAACTCTCAAAGCGTCTATTTCTTCCTGTTTTATTCCCATCTGCTTCATCATTGCCTTCATTTGCCCAGGATTTATTCCTCCAAACATGCTTATGCATTAGAATAACCATATAAATAACTTTCTAACCTAGTAAAGATAATATCAATCCACTTACCCCAGTTCCAGAATTTGTATCAACTACCGGAAAAAAAACTTTCAAAACAACGATAAAAATTAATATTAAGATTATAAAACCAATAACCTGCATAGGGCTAAGCATGAACTTACTTTTATACTCTGAATCATACCTCATTATACCTCCAAAAGGTCCGGGCATCTCAATATGTTGCTTTTCCTGCGCCATATTAATCAATTAAAATCTGCATATAAAAAACTATCTGTCCACCGACTTGTGTAACAAGGAGACATATATCATAGGCGCTACACCTTCTTTCTTATTTCACTAAGAATCTTATTCTTCTTATTTCTACTTCTATATGTCTGCCCAAATCTAACTAATACCCAATTCAATTTTCCCCATAACTTTTCAGGAAATATTTTCTTCAAATCTTCTTCAACTTTCTCTTGTTTTTCACTTTTAGTCCATCCCATATAATTTGATATATAGGAAACGTGCGTGTCTATTCCGATAGCCCCATGTCCTTGTTCAGCAAGAAACACATTTGCAGTCTTCCTTCCTACCCCTGGCAATTCCACCAATTTATCAAAGTCATGAGGAACTTTGCTATTATATTCTTTCACAAGTATCTTAGCTAATTCACTTATATTTCTAGATTTAGTTTTATAAAAATTAACTGGTTTAATTATATTAGCAATATCATCATAACTTGCTTTACTTAATTTCTCAACACTATTAAACTTGGTAAATAATAGAGTAGCGACAAGAATTGTTTTCTTATCAGTCGTTCTAGCACTCATAAGTGTAGCAATAAGAGTCTGCCAATCTTCATCCCACCCATCAGCGGCTAATCTTAAATCAGAAGCTAATTTTTCAATTTCCTTTAATTGTCTTAATGCTTTTTCTTTATTCATCTACTCTTAAAGTTATTAGGATTTTATATATCTTCCACTCAACCTATCAAGACATCTTCGAGCCACATAACCAAAAGAAGTATCTCTTGCCTCTCTTCTCAGATTTCTTATGATACATTTATCTCTCGCATTAATTATATCGCCCCATCCAAGATTATAAGCCCAATCGGCAATCTCAACAACCCTTCCATATGCTTCTCTAATTTCTTCACTTGAAGATGAAAAATACCTCTTTTTCAATTCAATAGCAAAGTCTGGAAAAGGAAAAAGGCATCTCATTAAGAGAACCAATTAAAGGAATTAAAATACCAAAATCACTCTCTGAATTCAAAGATGATTTAATGGCTTGTCATAATTTGGAATAGAAACAAAAGCTTATATATTGAAGATTTAAGACAATTTTATGTCCTTATTACAATATAGAAAAGTAACATTAACTACGCCCTCTAGAAGAGAAGAAGGAAGGTTTAGATTGACTTCAATGTATAATTTTAGCGGATGTGAGGGAGCAGTTTATCCAGGAATTCTTAATATTAACGGAGAAAAGAAAAGAATTCAAGTAAAAAGATTTTATAGAGAAAGTTTTGACGACAGAGGAGAACAATTTTCACAAAATCCTGAAGAAAAAGTAAAAGAAAGTTATGAAGCATTAAGACAAATGCAAAAATTAGGCTTTAAAGTGCTACCTTTCTTTGGTAAATTGAGAGCTCATGGACTAGGAACTGTTTTAGCAATGTATGACTTAACAGAAGGTAATACTTTAGAAGTATATGACGGAAAGAGCATTGCTAGAAATAAAGAACAGCAAGTAGTAATAAATGGAAAAACTAAAATGAAAAACGCGAGAAATGCAATAACTGGACTATCAAATTACCAAGAAATACAAATAGGACTTGAAAAACAGAGATTACTTCAAACCATGCATATGATATCACATGGGTTCTGCGGAGCGGGAGAGGGAACTCAATGTATATTTACAAGAAATCCAACAACAAACCAAGGAGATTTTTTCATAGTGGATGTTGGACAATATGAAAGAAGAGAAACAAAATACTCTAAAGCACTGGACTTAGAAAGAAGATTAATTATACCAGAAGAAGAAATAATTCAAACATTAGACAAAATGCTATTTAGGGCAGGGCATAAAGTTAAAGCGGGCAAACTATATTCTGAATTTTCAGAAAGATTTTCAAAAAAAAGAGAATTTTTAAATTTGTTATATCAGGCAATGATTGGTCTATCAATGTATGAACATCTTGGAGGGTGGATTGGAAAAGATGAATTCGCTAAAGAACTATTTCCAAGAAATAAATTTTCAAATGATTTACTAAAAATAAAATTTTCATTTTTACAGTCTAGAATGAGAATATCAGAATTAATCGGAGAAGGAATTTACGATTTTTCTAAAGAAAATGTTTCAAGATTCTTATCTCCACAAACACCTAAAGATACAATGCTTGGAATAGAATTTTCTCAATTAGCACATCTGGACAACCAATTAAGACTAATCACACAATCCAAAAAAGCCCTCGATAATAATACAGCAATCCCAGAAAAAAAGCCAAAAATTTTACATGCACCTAATGGAATTCCAAGAACTGTTCTATTTGAAAATCCTAATGAACCTATCAGAGAAAGAATGGAGATAACTATTAGAGATAAGCCCATTGGAAGAGATGATGCTGAGATGGATGTTGAAGTAGATTGGCAAACAGCATATAATCATAGAATAAGCGCAGGAACAGATTATATGACTATTTCAAAAGAATCAATAAGAAGAGCTAGAATAAATGGAATACCTATTCCTAATTTTGATCCAGAAAAAGTTGAAGTAACCACTTCTGCTGGCTCAATATGGTATTTCTATGAAGAACAATGTCTAGCTAGACTAATAAATCCTGCAATATTAAAAGAAGATTAATTTCTGGAAACAAGCCAAACGATAAACCAAAACCTTTATATATAACATGATATATAATAAAATATAACATTGAGTATAATATGGAAGAAAATATAATCTTAGCAAAACCAAGAAAAATAGGGGGTTCATTAGTTATCACCATACCTTCAAATATTGTAAAATCAGAACAAATTGATGAAACTCAATTTTTGGAAGTAAAAGTCAGAAAAAAAAGAGTAGATGGATTTGGAATTCTAAAGGGAATTGGCTCATTTACCAGAGAGGACAGAGCAAAGGGGCAACTTGAAAAATGAAATTAATAATTGATGCGCACTCTTGGATAGAATATTTCAAAGGCAGTAATGCGGGAGAAAAACTTAATCAAATGCTGGGAGGAGATAATGAAATTTTAGTATTACCTATAACAATATCTGAAGTTGTAGCAAAAGTAAAGAAAATCAATGGAAATGTCGAAAGTGCTTATTCTTCAATTATAAAAAATTCAAAGATCTTTGAACCAACACCAAAAATAGCCAAAGAAGCAGGATTATTATATGTTGAAGCAAGAGAAAAAAACGAAAGCTTTGGTATTGTTGATGCCCTATTAATTGCCTCTGCAAAATTAACCGGAGCAAAATTAATTTCGGGAGATAATCATTTCAAACCTTTCAAAGAAGCAATTATTATTTAGCTATTTCTTTGTTATATTTTCCATTAAATCCCTCAGAATTAAATTCAAGCTCATCTAACCTCTTATTAACTTTCTCCATCTCCTTCTCACTAGGACATTTTCCCAAAATATAATTATAATGTTTGATAAAATCTTTTTTAATGTCCATTTTTACTTAATCTCCCTATCATATCCTTTTGCACGTTTACCATTCTTCACAGAAACCCTCAATCTTTATTAAACTTACTTAGCAATCTTTACAAGCACACTTAAAATTTTACTCACAAAATCTCTATCTGCTTTATTTCCAATTTTTACTATTTCTATTCTTCCAGTATGTGTATCAAATTCTATTAAAGCGAGATGCTCATTCCCCTCAATCTCAACATCTATATCTCTAGGATTCTGCCACATCCTGGCCTGATCCATTCTTATCTTATAATCTTTAGGATTTTCAGCCATCAAACTTCCAGACCGAGCAATCATTCTCTTTCTGGCTTCTTTTTCGTCACTGCATATGCAATGAACAACAATTGCTCCAATTCCAAGATGAGAAGCAAGATCATAAAAGCACTGTCTAAAATCAGAGGATCTCAAATTCCCATCAACAATAGTTCCAACTCCTTTTTTCCTATTTTCTTCAGCCATCTCTATTGTCTTATGTAACAAAAATGGTGTGTCTTTCCTGGAAAAATTCTTTATCTTAAGTCTCTCTCTCAGAACACCTGCTCCAAGATGTTCATAATTACCAAGCTCTTCCTCAACTTTCTTTGCAGTATGTGTTTTTCCAGAACCAGAAAGCCCGCAGACAATAACAATATCACCCCTCATAAAAATAACCCTACTATCTTGATTAAAAACATTATTGTTCTGCGAACATTATTATCTAAACCCTTATGTTCTCATCACAAATCTTTATTAACCTTCCTTGAATCTTGTTTTTATGGAGATAAGTGAAAATAAAAAGAAGGAGCTTGAAGATCTTCTTGAACTGCTTGGAAGTGTGCGCGGAAGACACACAGAATTAGTGACTGTCATGATTCCTGCAGGATTCAATAAAGATTCTGTAGTTAGACAACTGGAAGCAGAAGCAGGCACAGCAGAGAATATAAAGTCAAAAGCCACAAGATCGGCAGTTACAACTGCACTAGATAGAATAGTAAGAGAACTAAAAAACAGAAAATCCACTCCAGCAAACGGTCTTGCTTTATTTTGTGGAAATATTTCTGAAAAAGAAGGTGTTCAAGATATACAATTATGGGCTTATGAGCCCCCAAAGCCATTAAATGTCAGATTATATAGATGCGATCAAACCTTTGTAATTGAACCATTGCAGGAAATGCTTAATGTCACCGAAGTCTATGGATTGTTGGTCATGGATAGAAGAGAAGCAACTATAGGAATTTTAGAAGGTAAAAAAATAAGTGTTATAAGAAAATTATCTTCTAATGTTCCTGGAAAAATTCGTGCAGGCGGGCAGTCAAGTGCCAGATTTGAAAGAATTACTGAAGGTTTAGCAAAAGAATTCTTTAAAAAAACAGCAGAAGCAATGAAAGAGGTTTTCTTTGATATGCCCAAGCTTAAAGGCATCCTTGTAGGTGGCCCCATTCCCACAAAAGAAGAATTTCTTGAACTAGGAGAACTAGTAACCAAATTAAAAGAAAAAGTTATTGCAGTCAAGGACATAGGTTATACAGATGAACACGGTCTCGAATTACTAGTAAACGCATCAGAAGAAGACATTGAAAATCAAGAGAAAATAAAAGAACAAAAGCTAATAACAAAATTCTTTGAAACTCTCGGAAAGAAACCGCATCTCGCAGTCTATGGAGAAGAACGAGTCAGATTAGCACTAGAAAGAGGCGCAATAGATGTCCTATTGCTCTCAAAAAGCCTTTCAAAAGAAATAATAAGTGAATTCGAACAAAAAGCACAATCTATAGGAGCATCAATGCACATAATCACTGCAGAAAATGCAGATGGAAAACAATTTGAAAATCTAACGAAGGGCTTCGGAGCTACGTTAAGGTTTGCTTTGGAATAAATTTATCTCACGATACTGTCAAATTAAAGTGATATGTTTTCTCTGACAAATCTAATCAAGTTTAA
>ERZ1292623.279-Hain-H51-01um-R1-279-length-57317-cov-12_pt1 | contig 57317 bp, 62 predicted proteins | sample MGYA00564398_ERZ1292623 | MGnify/ENA primary metagenome ERZ1292623 (study PRJEB36523, sample SAMEA6512633) | groundwater metagenome | collected 2019-01-07 | study: AquaDiva: Metagenomics assemblies of 32 groundwater samples
TCCTAGCTCAGGATGAACGCTGGCGGCGTGGATAAGGCATGCAAGTCGAGCGAATATATTTTGCGATTACATCAAGAGATATGTTAGCGGCGAACGAGTTAGTATTACCTTGGTACATACCCCGAAGTCGGGCATAACCTGCCGAAAGGCAGATTAATTCTCGATAGTCCCGCAAGGGTAAAGTCGCAAGACGCTTTGGGAGTGACCTAGGTCCTATCAGCTAGTTGGTGAGGTAACGGCCCACCAAGGCTATGACGGGTAGGGGGTGTGAGAGCACGACCCCCAACGACACCACTGAGACACGGGGTGTACATCTACGGATGGCTGCAGTCGAGAATATTCGACAATGGGCGAAAGCCTGATCGAGCGACGCCGCGTGCAGGAAGAAGGCCTTCGGGTTGTAAACTGCTTTTGCGTGGGAAGAATTTTGACGGTACCACGAGAATAAGGGGTTGCTAACTCTGTGCCAGCAGCAGCGGTAATACAGAGACCCCGAGCGTTATCCGGAATTATTGGGTGTAAAGGGCAAGTAGTCGGTTGTTATAGTCTGATGTTAAATCTCATCGCTCAACGGTGAGGCCGCATCAGAAACGTAACTTCTTGAGCGAGTCAGGGGCATGCGGAACGTGTGGTGTAGCGGTGAAATGCATTGATATCACACGGAACACCAAAAGCGAAGGCAGCATGCTGGGGCTTTGCTGACGATCAGTTGCTAAAGCGTGGGGATCAAAAAGGATTAGATACCCTTGTAGTCCACGCCCTAAACGTTGCACATTAGCTATCGGGAGCATCGACCCTTCCGGTGGCGTAGCTAACGCGTTAAATGTGCCGCCTGGGAAGTACGATCGCAAGATTAAAACTCAAAGGAATAGGCGGGAGTTCGCACAAGCGGTGGATCATGTGGTTCAATTCGACACTGAGCGAAAAACCTCACCAGGGCTTGAAATTCAGCTGCAAGCCATCCGAAAGGAAGGCCGCCTTCGAGGGTGCTGGACAGGTGCTGCACGGCTATCGTCAGCTCGTCATGTGAATGGTTCCCTTAAGTGGGGAAACGAGCGCAACCCCCGTTGTGTGTTATATGTGTCACACGAGACTGCCCGGGTTGACCGGGAGGAAGGAGGGGATGACGTTAAGTCAGCGTGGCCCTTTGATGCCCTGGGCTACACACATGATACAATGGACGAAACAATGGGTTGCCAAACCGCGAGGTGGAGCTAATCCCATCAAATACGTCCTCAATTCGGATTGGAGGCTGAAACTTGCCTCCATGAAGCCGGAATCGCTAGTAATCGCAGATCAGCACGCTGCGGTGAATACGTTCTCGAACTTTGCACTCAGAATGAAAAGCGCACGGCAGTGTATAAAGCCAAATCGTTAAAATCGATTCCTCCGCGTTCGAGGCGGAGCGTAGTTGAAGAATAGTCATCAATCGTGAGGTTGATGACAAAGGATTCGGAAACAAATCGCAGCCAAACAAAAAAGGACTTCTGTTGATTCTTAGAAGCGGTGAGTTAAGAAGAAAACAGGACCGCAAAAGTCGTTTGGATGTGAGGAATAGCATTATACATAACCCGTGGAGATCTCATGAGATTTAGAGATACGTGTCTCTTGAGAAGTCAGCTTTGCCATAGTATTGTTGATATCTTGATACATAAATCATGATATACTTGGTGTATGCGTACACCGAAACAACAAAAAGGGCAAAACCTATTAGACCCAAATTATATTGTGGGATTTGTTGACGGAGAAGGATGTTTCTCTGTAGGTTGCAGCAAAAGGCCGGATATTAAATCCGGATATGACATTAGAGCAGCTTTTGAAATTGAAATGACCACTGATGATCGTGAAGTTCTTGAAAGAATTCATGAAACACTCGGCAAGCCAGGTCATATATATGATTTCGAATTCAAAAGATACCCCCGTTGGAAACCTCATACTAAACTGAAGGTATCAAACATGAAGGGTTTGACTGAAGTGATCATTCCTTTCTTTAAGAAGTATCGGCTCAATTCAAAGAAACGAAAAAGCTTTGAAATCTTCTGCAAAATCGTCGAAATGATTCGACAAAAGAAACATCTCAAAATACGTTATGCAAAGCAGATAGTTGCGATGCGTAATAAAATGAATCCGACAGGAAAGGGAAATCGGAAATATAATTTAGTTCAGTGGGGCTCGCGTAGTGCGGGAAATCCGCTCGCTACGCCCAATCAGAAAAAGATTGGTCCCGATCGCTATATGTGATCGCGGATGGGGAATCTAAGCATATCTCTGCTAATGAAATCCGCCCGTCAAGTCAGGGAAGTCGGGAATACCCGAAGCACCGTGTTATTACGTGGTACTACGGTAGGCTCGATGACAAAGACTAAGTCGTAACAAGGCATGGGTAGGAGAACCTGCTCATGGATCACCTCCTTTCTATTTGAATAATTATTCAACATAGAATAGAGTCGATGTCTGTCACTCAAATGACAGATAGTTGGCCATTCCAACTTATTCGAATGGCGTTTGAAGAAGTCGAAAATCTTCGCACAATCTGGTTAACGGTACAAAGCAACGTAGACTAAAAACCGCCCTCTCGGGCGGTTTTTAGATTTTATTTTATCTGATACGTAATCGTCACGGTCACCATGATCTCGTTCTCACCCGGAGGAATGATGGGCCCACCGCCGCCGTAGCCATCGCCGCCGCCCATCTCCATGCCCTTGGCATAGTACATGCCCGGATATCCGCCCTCATAATAGTTCACAATCTTGCCTAATCTGATACCAATTTGATCTTCGAGCTCATCCGCTTTTTTCTTTGCATCAGCAATCGCTGCCTCACGCGCCTCTGCGAGGACGTTTTCGCGATTATCAAAATCAAAGTACACGTTGTTCACCTGATTTGCTCCTGCAGTAACCAGGCCATCGACGATTGTGCTGACTTTTTCCAGATCTCGTATGGTAACTTGATAGCTCTGGGTCACTTGATAGCCGGTGATCTTTGGCTGAGAGGTATCCTGTATCGGATACGCCATCATCGATGATTCTATGCCTAGAGGCATAGGATAGGAACGCGTAGTCGGGTAGGTGTACTGCGGCTGAACGTTGTATCCGGTGTTCTTGATATCCTTTTCTTCCACACCCTGTTTCTTCAAAAAGTCATAGACTTTATTTGTGCGTGCGGTATTGGCATCCTGCGCGGCTTTTGAAGTCGTAGCCGTGGTAATGACAGAAAAATCGGCCATTGCAACATCCGGTTTCTTGCTTACCTTACCCGAACCGGTAAATGAGACCTGGTTGGTTGTCGGAGCGGTGTCGAGTTTTTGCTGAATACTGACCAGGAAAAACACAGCAATGATAGCCACCAAGATCATACCACCCCAAAATGCTATTGTTTTTTGTTGTTCATTCATAGTATAAGTGTACATATGTTTTTAATTTTACACAATATCCGTAGTGCCTATAACGTTGGCTCTATGTTTCGTACGGCCGATGCGGTGGGCATTGAAAAAATCTACTTGTGTGGCTACACACCTACCCCTTCACAAAAGACAGCCTTAGGCGCAGAGGCTACGGTTCCCTGGGAACAACATGGCCAAACATGGCGGCTTTTGAAAAAGCTCAAATCAGATGGTGTCCACATAACTGCCATCGAACAGTATAAATACAGCACAGACCTGTTTTGTTACAGGCCACCGAGTGGCCCCTTGGCATTGATGGTAGGGCATGAGCGCAAGGGCTTGAGCAGTACCATCCTGCGCTATGTTGATGATATACTTGAAATACCCATGCATGGCAAAAAAGAATCGCTCAATGTCAGCGTAGCAACGGGCATTGCACTCTATGAACTTAAAAAGCATACTCACGAAAAATAACATCGTCGTCGTACTGATTTTGGGAGCGCTCATCTGGCTTCATCTGGATCTTACTTCCAAAACATTTTTAGTTGACGATCGTGGGTCATTTCATACGGCACTTTCTGGGTATGGCGATATTCCGCTCCATCTCACGCAAATCACCAAGTTTGCGTTTCGATCGTTCAATCTCAATGACCCCATCTTTTATGGGGAACAACTCCACTATCCGTTTTTGATCAACTTGGTCAGCGGGGTGCTACTAAAGATCACGGGCTGGTGGACATTTTCAGTGCTCATACCCATATACGTGCTGGTAATTGCGAATATCATCTTGGCTTTTTTGATGTACCGTCGCATCCTGAAACGGCAATGGCTCGCCGCGATTGCCGTGGTGGTGTTTCTGCTAGGTTCAGGACTTGGCGGATGGCGGTTCGTGACCAAGGCCTACCATGAAGACTGGTCACCACGGGAATTTACCCAGTGGCTTACTGATACCAGCGCCTCCACAGCTACGCGCTGGGACGCCAAGTGGCCTGAGCAAAATATCGCCTTTGGCGCACCCATGAGTCTCGTACTAGTCCACCAGAGGCCATTTTTCTTGGGCATGTTTCTATTCCTGCTCTGGTGCTACCTTGTGCTCGATCAACGGACAACACCAACTTGGAAAAAAACTATCCTGGCGGGGATTGTCTTTGGCATCATGCCCATTGCACACGCCCATAGCTTTGTCGCTGTAGCAGGAACGCTTGCCACGCTTGGCCTTGTTGCATGTTGGCGACGGAACTGGCCTGAGCTGTATCACTATCTTGGCATCGCCGGCGTTGCTGCTGTTTTGGCGATTCCACAAATGTGGTTTTTGATTGGCACGAAAACGTTGGGTACGGGACATGGAAGTTTTCTCGCACTTCATGCTGGATGGATGGTTGAGCCAACTATCGGTTCAGTGGTGGTCCCTGCGGGCCAAACCCCATCCCCGTTTCGTTTTTCCTATCTGAAGTACCTATGGATGAATTTTGGCATCATCTTGCCCCTGTTTATTGTTGGGAGCTTTCAAAAAAGAGTCGCTCCCTGGTTTTTGTCCGGAGCCGTACTTTTCTTTGCGGTCCAATTCATTCGCTTCCAGCCATGGGACTACGACAACAACAAGCTTTTGGTGTACTGGCAGTTTTTTGCCGTTGGGGTGCTAATGGTATTGATCGAACGTATCTGGAATCGAAAAAAAGCGTGGGGCATAGGAGTGTTTGCAGGCGTATTGGTATTGGGTTTGGGATCCGGGATTATTGATGAAATTCCTCGCGTGATGGCATCGCGTGAGCGACTTCCCGAAATTGCCAGCGTTGAAGCACGAGAGTTGACAGAGTATCTCGAACGCCATGTCGGAGAAAGTGAATTATTACTTACTGGAACTTCGCATCTCAACCCTGTCGCCATGTTGGCCGGCAGACAAATGCTGGTAGGCTACCCCGGATGGCTGTGGACGAGGGGCATTGATTATGGAGAACGCACAAAGCTTATGGAAGACTTTTATCAAAATCCGTCGCGTACGCATGACTTGCTTTCTCTCTATCCCATCCAATATATTTTGGTTGACGATCAGGTGATACGTGAACAATCATTTTCAGCCAAACCAGAGAGTTTTGATGCTTTATTTGAAAAAGTATTTGAAAATGCACGCTATAGGTTGTATAAAATATGAAGAAAAAATATCGATCTCTCATTGGTGTCGATGAAGTCGGCATGGGGTGCCTGGCGGGACCCGTAGTGGTCTGTGCGGCACAAATGCAAGATCGATATCAGATCGGAGATTTTGGTGTTCGAGATTCCAAGCTCATGACCCCAAAACAGCGCGAAACATGCTTTGCAAAATTGCAAAACCTTGATATCAAATACCGCATAGCATATTGTTATCCAAAAACTATAGATCGTTTAAATATTTATCAAGCTTCTCGAGTGGCAATGCTTAGAGCCCTAACCCCCTTCAGGGGGGTAGTCTTAGTTGATGGCAATAAAAAAATCCCCAACCTCAAATTCCCACAACAGGCAATCATCAAAGGCGACTCTAAAATCTTCGCCATCGCCTGCGCGTCTATTATCGCGAAAGTATACCGGGATAAGATGATGAGGAGGTACTCAAAAAAATACCCACTATATGGCTTTGAGCGTCATAAAGGCTACGGGACCAAATTCCACTATGCCGCGCTTGCCCAATATGGCCCTTGTGAATTGCACCGAAAATCGTTTACACTATATACATGACAAAAATCGCAATTAATGGCTTTGGCCGTATTGGACGTATATTTTTCCGCCAGGCACATGAGCATCCAGAGTTTGAAGTCGTCGCTATCAATGATCTGGGAACTCGTGAAAACCTTGAATATCTCCTCCGCTACGACACAGTGTACAAAAAATATGACGGGGATTTGAGTATGGTACAGTTTTTCCAGGAAAAAGACCCTGCAAAATTACCTTGGGGCAAACTCGACGTGGACATTGTCATCGAGTCTACAGGAATTTTTGAGACGGCCGAAAAAGCGCAGGCGCATATTACCGCGGGAGCTAAGCGCGTCGTCATCAGCGCTCCAGCCAAAGATGACATCACACCAACTGCTACGCCCAATGTTGGTATGCAGACCTTGAGCTCCGCTAAGATCACTTCCAACGCATCCTGTACCACCAACTGCGTTAACCCCGTAGTTGCCATCATGATGAATTCCATCGGTATCAAAAAAGCGATGCTCAATACGGTCCATGCATATACAGCAACTCAGATGATCGTGGACGGTCCCGGCGGCAAAGACTTTCGACGTGGACGTGCCGCTGCACAGAACATCGTCCCGTCTACCACCGGCGCGGCCAAAGCCACTACTCGTGTCATCACACCGCTGGAAGGGAAGTTTGACGGTATCGCCATCCGCGTACCCGTCCCTGCCGGTTCTCTGATTGATCTCACGTTTGTTGCCGAGCGACCTACGAGCGTGGAAGAAATAAACAAAATCTTCAAAGACGCCGTAGCTTCGCCGGAATGGAAGGATATTATCGAGTACAATGAGGACCAGATTGTCTCCAGCGACATCCTCGGCCGACCCCATGGCTCTATCTTTGACTCCACGCTCACCAAAGTAGTCGACGGCGACCTCGTAAAAATCTTCGCTTGGTACGACAACGAATGGGGCTACTGCGCGATGCTCATTAAGCATGTGCAGGAAGTAGCAAAGTTACTGTAAATGGATAATTTGTTAATTCTCTTTTGGTTAGTTGTAATATGCGGAGTAATTTATTGTTTCTGTTGGGGTTTGCTAACGGCTATTTCCACAAAAGGACAGAATAAATTAGCTTGGGGTGGAATCTTCTTGCCAGTTATTATTGTCGTCATTTTTCTTATATTATTTTTCAACGGAACTCTGCCACTCTTAATGGGTATCTAAATATGCACTTAACTGACGACAAAATCAAAGAGCTTGAACTGAAGACTTGACTGATATAACCGTTATGTATACAATGGTTATATGAACACTGTTTTAAACGTAAAGGTTGATCCGCACATTAAGAGTCAGGCTCAGAAAACGGCCAAGGAATTGGGAGTGCCTTTGAGTATTGTCGTCAATACCTATTTGAGGGAATTTGTGCACACGAAGGAGCTTTATATTTCTTCCAAAACATATCGAATGACGCCTTACCTGGAAAAAATTATTGAAAAAGCAGAAAAAAACATTGCAACGGGGAAAAATCTATCGCCAGGATTCGATAATATCGACGACTTTATAGAATACCTGGACAAGCAGAAATGATCGTAAAGTCTGACGTTAAATTCAATAAAAAGTATGCGACTTTACGAAAAGGTGAGAAAAATAGATTTAAAACTAGGCTAAAACTGTTCCGAGAGAACAGACATCATCCTCTTCTTCACGATCACGAGCTTCACGGTAAGTATGCTGGCTATCGAAGTATCAACATTGGCGGCGACTTGAGAGCTATTTATAAATTCGTACCGCCAAATACGGCGGTTTTTGTGACTATCGATACCCACACTAAACTGTATGATTAATCGGTTCGTGATATAATTGTTTTGATGCTAAATCAATACTCATACGGGCCGTTAATACTGATTGTTGTCTTTACTATTGCTGCACTATTTGCACGCAAACGATCTCATTCAGGATTTATTGCTCTCGTCGTTCTTGATCTCATATTTATTGTAGCTTTTATTTGGTCACTTATCATTTGATGTCACATCTCACTGACGAAAAAATCAAAGAACTCGAGCTCAAAGCAAACGACATCCGAAAGTCGATTATTGAGATGCTCGTTGAAGCGGGGAGTGGGCATACGGCGGGGCCGCTGGGGATGGCGGATATTTTTACTGCTTTGTATTTTCATATTTTAAATCACGATCCCAAAAATCCCTTTTGGGAGGAACGCGACCGCGTCATACTCTCCAACGGCCACATCACCCCCGTTCGCTATGCCGCGATGGCTCATGCCGGATACTTTCCTGTGGAAGAACTAAAAACCTTGAGAAAGTTTGGAAGTAGATTGCAGGGCCATCCCGAACGAGAAAAACTTCCAGGCGTGGAAACCACTTCGGGACCACTGGGCTCCGGCCTCGGACAAGCGGCCGGTATTGCCTACGGTATGAGGATGGATTCTAAAAAAACCAGAGTGTACTGCCTCATGTCTGATGGCGAACAAGAAGCTGGTAATACCTGGGAATCAGCAATGTTTGCAGGAAAATACAAGCTCGCTAACCTCACGGGCATCATTGACCGCAACAACATCCAAATCGATGGCCTGGTAGAAAATATTATGCCCCTTGAGCCATTGGCCGCAAAGTATGAGGCCTTTAACTGGCACGTTTTGGAAATCAACGGGCACAACTTTGAGGAAATCGTAAACGCCGTAGAAACGGCAAAAGCTGTCACTGAAAAACCAACTGTTATCATCGCTAACACCATTCCCGGCAAAGGCATTCCGGAAATCGAGTATGACTATAAATGGCATGGTACGCCCCCAAATAAAGAACAGGCTAAACAATGGCTCCATGAACTTCGAACGCTCCAAGACAGAATCGAAAGCGAACATCAATAGCAAGCTGGAAAAAGCTCTGCGATATCTTGCGCTCGTAGGAGCGTTGAGCGGAGCCGCGCGCGAAGTGCAGGCTGGGGGTGGAGGCTTTGAAAGTACCGTCGCCGAACTCTACGGTAGAAAAGCAGTTGATGCATTGAAACAAAAAGCACCAAAGGAACACTACAAAGAAAGCGATCCCGAACTTCCAATTTTTGTTGACTCCATCCCGACCGAAGAAGGCGAGTTTGATAAGGAAGAGTTTTTAAAAATTCTTGATTATCTTCCAAGGGATTGGTTCGACGGTGAAGTGCGGGCGATTACGTTTAAAGACGAGTATTATGTTCAGAGTGAAAAAAATACGGTGGAAAAAAAGACCTTTGCAGTTTGGAAAGGCGACAACCGGGAAATTGCACTGTATCGGCCGATAAAGAATAATTCGAGAGTTGAGCTTTTGCGAACATTGATTCATGAGGGCGGAGCCCATGCGGAAGATTGGGTTTCGAGCAAGAATTTGTCCTTTCAAGAACGTCTTGAATTAATAGTGCTCACCGAAACATACTCACGACATCCTGATGCTATTGGCCCTGGAGCCAGTTACGATAACGACGCTCCCTATCATAGACTGCGTGAGTATCCGGCGTTTACCTTGGAGGTCTTTTTCTTCGGAGAACGTGAGATATCTCCGGTTGCACTACAGTATGTTCGCGATTACTTTGCCATTGCGAATCCAGAATATGATCCGGATGCGGCTCGAACGACAATACGTAGAATCGTTGGTTTGGAAAAAATACACCGAGAAGTTGCCTATCAATTTGATAATAAAACAAAAACATGGAGACCACCACAAAAAAAGTAATATACCACACAACAGTAGGCAACGATCGGATCTATTCAACAAAGATTACCACGGTATTACCTCGCCACGAGCTCGAAAGTAGAATACAAGAAATCCTTCAAGAAGCGCCACATGACGACCCACGCAGAAAGCAAATTTTAGAACGACTATCATCGCTCAATGATATGCAACTCCAGCGGCTTCTTGAGGAATTATCCACATAGCTGCGTTGCCCTACAACACGATTGCGGTATACTATATGTACTATGTCAAAATATAAAGTACTCGTAGGGTTTTTGGGAGTGGCGATTCTCGCAGCAGTTCTGCTGATTTGGAATGCGAACGCAGAAGCGGACGCAGCGTATGCAGAAACAGAAATTGCGCTTGGAGTGGCAACAGAAAAGATTTTGATGTCCAATATGCCACAGTCGGTCCAGGCAAAGGTCTTGACGGATATTTTTGTTGAGCTTCCCCGCAAAAATGACCGAGCGATCATATCGCTCTCTGAAAGCAACGCGGCAAGCGAACGGGCTTCGAAATCAAACGGTAGAGGTCAGGATCCCGACAAACTCCGTGGCAAGTCAGCTGAAGCACGCAAGAATGTTTGCAAGGGTTTATTCAAAGCCCTCGACAGTGTGAAAGCTAACAGCACTGCTAAAACAAAAATCCAGCAACACATCACTGATCGTGGTTGCACTCGCTGATCTAAAGAACCCGGAATTGAAGCCCACGCGTGATGGGTACGGTTCGGGCGTGGTTAAAGCCGCCGAAGCTGACGAACGCGTTGTGGTTTTGTGTGCGGATCTTACCGAATCTACACGATCAGAAGAGTTTGCAAAAAAGTTTCCGACACGATTTATCGAAATGGGTGTGGCCGAGCAAAACATGGCCACCGTGGCTTCTGGTCTAGCTAACTACGGCAAGATTCCCTTTATCGCAAGCTACGCGGCTTTTTCTCCGGGCCGCAACAACGAACAAATCCGCACGACGATCTCGCTAAACAATGTTCCCGTCAAAATCATGGGCTGCCATGCGGGAATTTCGGTGGGCCCTGATGGGGCGACTCATCAAGCACTCGAAGATGTCGCTCTCATGCGGGTACAGCCGAACATGGTCGTCGTCGTTCCCTGCGATGCTATTGAAGCGGAGAAAGCGACGATTGCTATTGCAGGGAATGGGAAACCATCTTATCTTCGGCTGGGCCGTGAGAAATCAGCAGTCGTTACGACTCCTGGAACGCCTTTTCGTGTCGGTCGCGCAGAAGTATTCCGCCAGGGTACTGACGTCGCAATCGTGGCTTGCGGAATTCTTGTCTACCAAGCACTTATCGCCGCCGAGGAACTTTCCCAGGAGGGCATCGATGCGATGGTCATCAATAATCACACTATCAAACCCTTGGATGAAGAGACGCTTGTCAGTGTTGCACGACACTGTAAGGCTATCGTGAGTGTAGAAGAACATCAGGTTGCCGGAGGATTGGGATCCGCCATTGCCGAGCTACTTGCTCGGAGCTATCCCGTCCCTCAAGAATTTATTGGCATCCAGGATCACTTCGGTGAATCCGGCAAAGCTAGCGAACTAATAACGGCATTTCATCTGGATATTCCTGACATCAAGGAAGCAGTCCGTCGCGCCATCAAACGAAAATGATGCATCGGCGTATCATCATACTCCTTTTTGCCGGACTGGTGGTATCGGGAATTTTTGGCGCTCTCATAGATACGTGGAGGATCTTCCACGCCCCACCGCAAGAAGTCCCGGGGGAAAAATTTCTTTCCCTCATCCCAGCTATTGCAGGAAAAGGCGAGGTAGGTTTTTTTGAATACACGGATACTGCGACCTATCTCAAGGATCTTTATCAGGCCCAACATATCTTTGCTCCTACCATTGTACGCGAAGGTACTGACTACAATACGGTGATCATTGTTGAACATGAAAAAGCGCATACATATTCTCGTTGATATCGTTGTCCTCGTCGTACTCCTTTGCGCTGCCTTCCAGCAACCTCATGGTGGCTGGGATGCCTGGGCTATCTGGAACACGAAGGCTAAATTCATTGCGAGTGACTCTTGGAATCAACTCTTTTCTCCTCATCTTGCCTGGATGCATCCTGATTATCCGCTCCTCCTTCCCCTCATCATAGCAGGCATGTGGACATTGCTCGGTACTGCTACGCATCTCATACCCCTAGCCATTGCCGTGCTGTTCTCGTGGTCGCTGTACCTGCTGGTGAAACATTGGGTCGGGCTTTGGCCAGCATTACTGATGATTTCTTTGCCGGCGTTTATTCGCTGGAGCGGTAGTCAGTATGCTGACATTCCTCTGGCATTGTTTCTCCTCTTGGGCCTGTGGTTTTTGTATAAACAAAAATTTCTTTTCAGTGGACTGGCTTTTGGGTTGGCAATCTTTACCAAAAATGAAGGTATGATGTATTTTATTTTAATACTCGTAACTTTCCTCTTGGTGTTTCGAAACTTCAAACCCGTCGCAAGCATGCTCCTGGGTGCCTCGCCCGGGATCATTCCTTTATTCATCATAAAACACCTTGCTCCGACTAATGAATTTCTCGCCCATGCTCCCACTCTTTCCATGGAACGATTTCCTCTCGTCCTCAATGGTTTTGCACACGAATTCCTCACGTGGAAAGAGTGGGGACTGTTTTGGTTTGCCGTGGTGGCACTGTTTGTTCTCTTGCCCAAAAAGACATCGTGGAGTAGATTTTTTTCGCTCTTTCTCGGGCTGTGTTGTGTTGCTTTCTTCCTGATCTATCTTGCAACACCCCAAGATGTCACCTGGCACATCGCAACATCGTTCAATAGGCTTCTCATCCAAATCCTTCCCGTCATCATTGTGGCACTTGGTATGCAGTTAAAAAGCTATCTTGATAGACCAGCGGAAATGTGAGTATCTCATCAGGCTTGGTTAGAATATACCTCACATTGAGCTCCTGTAGAATTTTCTTGTTCATAAAATCCGTTTCTTTCAAAAACCGCTCCGTACTCACGGTGGGCCGCGTGGTGTACCCTCCGATCAAATGTTTCTCATGTATGGTCTGATAGTACAAAACTTTTGCCTCTGCATCGCTCCTATCGATAACGGCAAAGTCCCCAGGTTCACTCCGTAGCGTTTCATAAAAAGGCGATACGGTCACCGCAGAAACTTCCACCGGAGCGGGAAGGTATTCAAATGCGAGTAGGATAAAAAATATAATCGCTATCTTCATGCCATGGCGATAGGTGAGCACACGCGTAATGACTTTACTGGTCAAGATCGCAAGGCAAAACAATGTAACAACAAAAAATCGCACAGGAACTCCGGCGTATTGAAGGATGGAAATATGCTCTGCGAGCCAGTAATAGGGAAGGTGAAACGAAGTAATGATACGTCCACCAATTTGCAGATAGGGTCCGAGTGATAAAACTGCAAAGAGGATCCCCAGAAAGCTCCACAAGAAAAAATGGTTGCTTCGAGCCTTGCCTGCCGGCAGGCAGGCTTTCCAAAGTCCCCAAAGTAAAAGAACAATTACCGTATATCCGATATAGGACCCCGTTTCACGCCATGCGGGCCAGTGATCCCAATACCACGACGTTGCTTCCTGATATACGGACCGTCCCCCCGGAATGAAAAAGCTTTTGAGATCGGTGGAATTGAGCAATGGATCATGGCCAAGGATATCAAAATCCGGATTGTGATACGTTCCATGGACAACCGTGCCAAGATAGGGAAGCGCAATGATCACGGCGCAAAGAACAATCAGACCGAGCCGAAGCAACACCCCACGAGTTCGAGCTTCACGCTTGAATGCCAAATTCCAAAAAATAATAACTGCGAATATCAAAAACAAAAAGAACAAATAGTACCAGTCAACATATGCGGTCAGTCCACACACAATACCTGCACCGATCCAATCCCATTTTTTACCTTCCAGTGTACGCAACAAAAATAGCACCGCAAAAGGAAACACCTCAATTGCCAGAAGGTGCAAGTGCCCGTAGAAATGCACAAAGTGGTACGGTGAGAAGGTAAATAAAAATCCCCCAAGAAAAGATGCAAACGTATTGCGCGTAATATACCAACACAGCAGATACATTCCGAGCCCTGAAAACACAAAATGCACTATCACCATCACATTGTACGCGGGAACAAGACCGATGAGATAGGAAAGTGCCGCTGCAGGCAAAGAACTTGCCAACGTAAAGGTTTGCAAGATAAGCGGGATACCGCTGGGCCAGTGGAGCATGTTTGTATACCAGATACTCACGTCATGCGCCCACGCGTATTTGATCCACCAGATGTTCCACACAAACTGCCACGCATCGCCATGCCCCGCAAGGCCGGAAAAGTTGCGAAAAAGGGGAAATAAATACAAAACGGTCAGTACCGCATACGCCCCCGCAACTATCCATACTACTTGACGTGATTTCATAAATACACAACAACTCACCCAACCCTCTCTTATAGATAAGAGAGGGACTGCAGAATTTTCGAAAGAACTTCCTGTCTATTTTTTATCACTTCTTCATTCTGAATGCGAATCGTTTTAATGCCAAAACCTTCTAAATATGACGTACGTTCTTGATCGTACATTGACCCGTCCTTTGCTCGATGCTGACCTCCATCAATTTCAATGCCAAGTTTTTTGGAAGGGCAATAGAAGTCCAGAATATAAGACCCTACGCTATACTGGCGCAAAAATCGAAAGCCATCAAGTCGTCGACCTCGAACTCGCTCCCAAATTATCTTTTCGGCAGGTGTTTGATTTCTTCGCAGTTCTCTGCGACGCTCTTTCAGTGCTGGATTATTAATATCGTATTCTTGCATCGTTGTGCCCCCTCTTATCTATAAGAGGGGGCGTAGGGGGCGTTGCTTAGACCAATTCTCTTATTTTTCCCAGATCCTCTCGAAACTGTGGCTCCCAATTGATGTTTCTTAAAATGGCAGCTGGATGGTAAGTAATCAAAAACTTGCGTCCGTCTTTTTCTATAATGCGTCCCCGATTTTCTCCCATACTCCCACTCAAGCCCATTCCAGCCATGGCCACCCGACCCACGAGTACAATGAGCTTGGGATCCACGACAGCGATTTCTTTTTCAATTGCAGGGCGGAACTTCCCGATTTCATCATCGGTTGGAGTTCTGTTTTTCCCCAGTTCATCTGAAGGACGGTATTTTACAATGTTAGAAATATAAAAATCGCTCCGTTTCCATCCCAGAGCTTCTAGTGTACCCGTCATAAGTTTTCCGGCTCGTCCCACAAAAGGCTTTCCCTGCCGCTCCTCATCTTGCCCCGGCGCCTCCCCAATGATCATGACTTGTGAGTCCGGATCTCCGTCATTGAAGACCAATTTTCGCTTTGGATAGGCCTTGCGTATGGCAGACCAAATAAGTTCGAGTTTTTGATTTTTATCCATCTTTTTGCTATAGTATCACAGCTTGGGCGCATAGTTTAGTGGTAAAACACGTCACTGATAATGACGAGACTCTAGGTCCGATTCCTAGTGCGCCCACTTTCTGTTATACTATTCTCATGACACAACATAACCTTCCGACCGATAAACCCTACATGAAAGGTACGCCGGGAAAAGACTTTCGATCAACCAAACGCGAAGCACTGAATGTTCCCGCTTCAAAGCTCCCACTTGTTGAAGAGCGTCATCCTGATGATTTTCGCTCGTCATTCCATTGGCGGATTTTTCGAATCATGGCGGAGTTTGTGGATGGGTGGACATTTCTTGCTGATTTCAAAAAAATTGTTACCTTCTTCGGTTCTGCTCGCTTTAAAGAAGGAGATCAATGGTACGACGAAGCACGCAAACTTGCCCACATGCTTGCCAATGTAGGATTCGATATCGTCACCGGCGGTGGCCCGGGTATTATGGAAGCGGCAAACCAAGGCGCTCATGAAGTTCACGAGCACAATGGCAGTCTTTTGGAAAATGATAAAAAGGTGGGGGATTCCGTTGGACTGAACATCAAGCTTCCCTTTGAACAGCGTATCAATGCATTTGTAGACAAAGCGGTTGCGTTTCATTACTTCTTCGTTCGCAAGGTGATGCTTTCCTACTATGCCCAAGTATATATTTTCTTCCCCGGCGGATTTGGAACGCTGGATGAAGTTTTTGAAATTATCACCTTGATTCAAACGAAAAAAATCACCGCACATGTACCGGTCATTCTGGTAGGCAAGGACTTTTGGACACCCCTAATCCAGTGGATTAATGATGGCGTTTACGACCAGTATAGGGCGATCGACAAAGAAGATTTGAGCATCTTCACGATCGTTGACAACGCCGAAGAAGCGTTTAAGATTATCAAGCACACTCCGGAGAGAAAGGAGTTCTAGGGGGGCCGTTAGCCCCGACGCAAGGTCGGGGACCCGTACTCCGCCTCTGGCGGACGTCGGGGCTCAGTACAGTTTCATGTTTTATGTATACATCCTAAAAAGTCTATCTGCTGATAAGTATTACATTGGAAGTACATCAAATTTGGAACAGCGCTTGCGACACCATTTCAGCGGGAGTACTCCGTCAACAAGAAGATTGGGTAATATGGTATTGGTTTTCAAACAGGTATATCCAACACTACTCGACGCCAGACACACAGAAGCCCGATTGAAAAAGTTGAAGCGACGTGATTATATTGAGAAGATCATCTCTGATGGTTTCATAAAAATGGGCCGTTAGCTCAGCGGTAGAGCACCTCATTTGCAATGAGGGGGTCAGCGGTTCAAATCCGCTACGGTCCACTGCTTCGCTAAAGCTACGCAGTGCAAGCACACGACATTTTACAAGGATTAAACGCCAAACAGCAGGAAGCGGTAACGGCCATTCAGGGGCCGGTTTTAATCTTGGCAGGCGCAGGATCAGGGAAAACTCGCGCACTCACTCATCGCATTGCGTATCTGATTGCTTCCGGTATCAAACCAGAAAATATTCTTGCAGTGACATTTACCAATAAAGCCGCAGGAGAAATGAAAGAACGTGTCCTAAAACTACTCACTACCCAATATCCACTTCCGCAGATGGGAACCTTTCACTCCATATCTCTCAAAATCTTGAGACATGACATCGAAGCGATTGGTTATGGACGGAATTTTGGAATCTACGATGTACAGGATCAGGAATCGCTCATGAAAGAGGTGATGATGGGACTGGGTCTGGACCCCAAAAAGCATAACCCCAAGACCATGCTCACGAGAATTTCGGAATTAAAAAGCGAACTGATAGAGCCCGAAGACTTTGTTCCCGTAGAATATCGCGACAAGGTGCTCGCGCAGATCTACTCTGTGTATCAGGATACGTTGGTAAAAAACAACGCTCTGGATTTTGATGACTTGATTGGACTGTGCGTACGGCTTTTTCAAAAACATCCCGGGATTCTCGAAAAATACCAAGAGCTTTTTCGATATATTTTGATAGACGAGTACCAGGATACCAATCATGCGCAGTATGTATGGGTAAATTTGCTAGCGAAAAAATATAGAAATATAGCGGTCGTAGGGGATGACGCACAGTCAATCTATGGCTGGCGTAAAGCGGATATTCGAAATATTTTGGATTTTGAAGAAGACTATCCCGATGCAAAAGTTGTCTACCTGGAACAAAACTACCGCTCTACGCAGACAATTCTCAATGCCGCGAATCACCTCATCAAAAATAACCCCAGCCAAAAACAAAAGAACCTTTGGACAGAAAACGACGACGGCGAGCAAATCATCGTCAAAGAGGCTTCAAATACGTATGAGGAGAGTGAGTATGTGATTCAGAATATAAAAAATAATTCTACAATCCTGTACCGAACCCATGCGCAGTCCCGTGCTATCGAAGAAGCGCTCGTGCGCCACGGCATGCCGTATCGAATCTTGGGCGGAGTAAAATTTTACGAGCGCCGCGAAGTAAAAGACATTCTGGCGTATCTGCGCCTTATGGTAAATCCCGATGACAGTGTGAGTTTCAAGCGGGTGGCAAATGTTCCTGCTCGCGGCTTGGGCCCGGTGTCTTTGGCAAAAAAATCCGGCCCCGCCTACGAAGGATTTGCGAAGCTTCTGGGAGAATTGCGTGGCAAATCAAAAGAGTTGGAGCTACCGGCCTTTTTGAAACATCTTTTTAAAGCACTCAACTATGAAAAGTACCTAGGCGAAGACGAAGAGCGTCTCGAAAACATCAAAGAGTTACTCACTGCCGCACAGGGAAAGACATTGCAGGAATTTCTCGAGGAGGCGGCGCTCATGCAGGAAACCGATAAACTGGAGGGAGGAAAACAACTTATCAACTTGATGACGATTCACTCCGCAAAAGGTCTAGAGTTCCCTACGGTGTTTGTGATTGGCCTGGAAGATGGCGTATTTCCGCATTCACGAAGCCTCTTTGATCCCTACCAGCTCGAGGAAGAGCGCCGGCTGTGCTATGTCGCCATCACCCGTGCACAAAAAGAATTACACCTGGTCTTTTGTCGCCAGCGAACGCTCTATGGAAGTACGCAATTGAATCCACCTTCTCGCTTTATCTTTGAAATCCCTGAACATTTAGTACACTTTATCGCTACCGAGTATTAGCTAGTCCCCACCATTCTCATCGCAGGAGCAGTACCATAGAGCGTGCAGCTGTTGCCAGAATAGACCATGCATTTGGAAGAGCCGCTATTGGCCATACCCAAAACCCAGCGTCCTTGAGAAACGCTACCGTTGCTGTACACGCGAGTATACGGTTCCTTCATAAAAACTCCGCCTTTAGGTGAACCTACGTATACCAACGTGTTAAAACTGCAATTACAGTAAAATGTAAATAGTACTCGGCCGCCAAATGGCCTGCTCTCAAGTGATGCACCCTTTGCACCCAAGGGAAACAACAGCAGTAATACAACAATGAGCGGTGTGTAAATATAGGCCAAAATCTTGTAACCTACTCTCATACTGCTACTATATCATATGCGCCAAAAAAAATCCCTCGGACAACATTTTCTCACTAACCCCAAAATCCACGAACATATCGTAGAGGCTGCTGAAATCAAACCAGGGGAGATGGTGGTGGAGATCGGTCCGGGTAGCGGACTACTTACCGATCATTTGCTCGCCGCTGGCGCACGAGTTATCGCGGTCGAAAAGGATACCGAGTTTGTAAAAAATCTCCGTGAGAAATACAAAAACAAGAATATTGAGATCATCGAAGCTGATGTTCTGAACTTTAAACTTTTAAACTTTAAACTTTCAAACTACAAGCTTGTTGGCAACCTACCATATTATCTCACATCGCATTTATTACGCATTATCCTCCAAGAATGGCCACAGCCGAAATGTATTGTATTCATGGTCCAAAAAGAAGTAGCGAAGCGTATGACGGCAAAGCCGCCGCGCATGAACATGCTCGCGGTTCTGGTGCAAAGCTACGCAGAACCGAAAATCATAAAAATAGTAAAGGCCGGCAATTTTTCTCCGCCCCCTAAGGTTGATTCTGCAATTGTGAAACTAGTGCCACTATCCACTACCCACTATTCACTTCTGCCTCTGGCCGCTCAAGGCTTTGCGCATCCGCGTAAAAAACTAGCAAACAACCTGCCAATCGAACTCCTCGAAAATGCCGGAATCGATCCCAATCGGCGTGCCGAGACGCTTACTCTGGACGAGTGGAAAAAACTGTCTTCTTGACGTCACGCGAATTTGCTATACTGAAATAGTGAAAATCAAAGTCGTTTTGGGTATTTTGATCGTGATCGCACTCGCGTTGCTTTCGCGGCTTTTTGTGTTTTTTGGAAACAGTCTCCAGACCGCAACCATTGGGACAACTACGGGCGCTATTGCCCAACGGTCCTCCTCCGGAACAGTGAGCTACTACGACCAGGACTCTGACGGCCTTCCGGGCACGGGCGAAGCGCAGTACAACACCGACCCGGTCCGCGCAGACACCGATGATGATGGCTACCTGGATGGAGAGGAAGTCATGGCAAACTGCAATCCGCAAAAAAAAGCTCCGGGAGATTGCAAGCGATCAAACCTCACCATGGACGTGGGGCGGATTGTCATTGGCGCCCTGCAGTCCGGGGATCTTGCGGCCAATGTTGATGGAGCTCTAACGGAAAACCAGATGGCAACGCTTTCCGATTTGATACTGGGAAAATTCGACAGCAACTTCATTCGTACCGCACCGCACCCGCTTGCGGTGCTGACGGGAAATCCGCAGGAGCAGGTCCCCGCATACCTCGTGCAAGTACGGCAAGCGCTAGCTCCTTCTTTACTGCAACCGAAAAGCAAGCTTAAAACCCTCTTCACCAAAGCACTGACGAAGGTGTTCAAGGAGGACGGCTCGGCCAACGAAGAGCTCCTTCAGCTCCAACAGAATTTTTCCTCAAGCGCCACCGCACTCACGGCGGTTGCCGTTCCAGCGGCATGGGAGTCGTGGCACACACAGCTAGTAAACACGGTCTATTCGCTCTCTCAAAATTTGAAGGTGCTGGGAAACAATAACGACCCCATGAGTCAGGCGCTGGGCATACAAAAACTGCAAACCAATCTCGAAGACGCCGTGGCACTCATGGAACAGTTTACGAAAGCGCAGAAAGTGATTGTTCCGCACATCAATGCGGCAGTCGATGAGAATGGGTTTGAAATTTTTTCTGGACTGGAAACACCTAGAGGGGCTGGGGATGCAGGAAGTACGGACGGTACAGGTGATGGATCCGGGAGCGGTAGTGATCTTGGGAGTGGCAGTGGCTTACTCCCAGGAGCGGGAAGTTTAAATCCCGAAAGTATCTTTGCTCTTCTGGACGGCTGTGGGTTGACCGGTTGTGTTCCGGTCCATGTAAAAAAAGATGATCCCTTTGAGGCGAAAGTGCACGCAGATCATGAGGAGCGAAAGCGCGCGCGTGAAGAGCTCAAAAAACTCATGCAGGCATACCAAGATATGATCCAAAAAGGAGGAGTTTCGGTCATGGGCAAGCAAGGAGTACCGACGTTTATCCAAAACTGGAGAGATTATAAACGCGACTCGCAAGATGAAGGCGCAGAGATTGGCCGGATTATTGTTGGCGAGGCCTTGTTTGGAACCGTAGAACGTCCGGAGCGCGCCGTTGCATGCCCCTACCTTGTGGATGCGGTTGCAAAGGGGCTCAATGTGCACCAACCCACCGAACTTGATGTTATCAAAGTACCGGGGTATCGTGTCGGTTCCGAATACCAATTCCATGAACTTGCCCGTTGCACGCTCCCAGAAAATTTCAATTACGAAAAATATTTGAGCGGAGAAGAATTTAGCTGGGAAGTCCATCATGAATTGATCACCAATCCCGCCAATACACCACAGGGGCTTTTTGCACTGGGAGCAGAACAAATTGAATTGCAACGTGCGACGGAAGAGGAAATCAATCAAAACGAAGTCCAAGCCAATGACGGTTCTCGCGGACTTCGCAATGAGCATGGAGTGATCACGGTCCCCGGATCAGTCGCCAGCGACACAAACTCCGCCCTCGTGAAAACCACGCTCGAGTGGATTATTTCATCCGACGAGGGTGGAGAGCTGGGCGTTTCCGCAATTCCCCTCGGCGGTGCACTAGGTGGATGCGGGGGACTATCATTCCCCCAACAGCTCTTGAGTTCATTCCTGAAACAGTTTACCGGAAGCGCCCTCTGTGATTTCCTGGGCCTCATCAAATCGGTATCCGACATCATTAACCGCCTCCCGCTGTGAACAGAAGTATAAAAAAATCATTGCCCTTAATAACTTTACTTGTCATTTTTCTTGGATTTTTGTTTCCATTCCAAAATGTCTCCGCAGCTGACAGCTGGAGAAGTCAGATCGTTGGTGGCGTTACTAATGCTATACCATGGGTTGGCCCGTTCTTGGCCCCCATTGCAAAGACGGGATACACTGTTGCTGCCGGCGGATCAATGGGACAAGCAATCATAGGCCAAACATTTGAGAGTCTAGGTCCTATCCTTAATGCGGCAATAAGCAACTACAGCGAAATTCCAAAAGAGATTTACAACATATGGAAAATTATTCGCAATGTCGTGAATCTGGGATTCATCTTGCTTCTCATCGTCATGGCGTTTGGGACGATTTTCAACATCCCGCACTATACGTTCAAAGAACTTTTTGTGCCATTCCTCATTGCTGCAATTTTGATAAATTTCAGCTACGTGATCGGTACATACATTTTTGATATCGGCAATGGACTCTCGAAAGTGTTCCTCACCACCATCCAGGATGCCTACCAGAGTCCGAGCCTTGCTGATTTATTCCGTGATGGTCTTTCATGGCAAAAACTCGACGGGATTGCTACTGCACTGAAGCAACTTCTTGATTGTTTCTCTAAACCGATTGCATGTGCAACGGGAAGCCTCCTCAATGCGCTTTTGGGACTGTTTTTTTCTCTCCTCGCGCTCTTTGCAATGGTGGTAGTTGTGATCTTTGTCATTATTCGCCAGCCCGTTATTTGGATTTTGCTCATTCTTTCCCCACTGGCGTGGTTTGGGTTAGCGTTTCCGTCACTGAAAAAATTTGTTTCAGGCTGGTGGGGACACTTTCTTGGGTGGGTATTCTGGCTTCCCTCATATATTTTCATTCTGATGATTCTAGCAATTATTCTGCATGCAAAGCCGGAAGTCGGTGAAAATTGGGCGCAACTACTCAAGAATGTAGAAACCTACGGTAAGCAGGGTGCTGTCCTAAATTTCTTTGACATGTTCAATCCTTCTGATTTGACATTTTACGGCATCACGATGGTTGCCATGATCGGAGGGATCTGGGCATCATTCAAAATCGGTAAGCTATTCCACGGCGGAGCGGGAACGGCCGCGAATTGGGTGCAAAACAAGCTCTATCAAGGCGCAAAGTACGGCGTCATGCACGCGCCGATCCCCACGGGAGCCGGCACGACCAACGTCGCCGCAGAAGTGCAAGGTTTGAAAAAGGCATGGGAAGGGATCCGAACAGAAGGATTGGGCTCGCTCTACGGCGGTGAGCGCGCGCAGAAGCTTCGCGAAGCCGGAGCGGCAGACCGCTACCGCGGCGCTGCCGGCCTGACACCGGAACTTAGTGCACAGAAGGAACTGTCATCGCAAATTGAGAAAGAGGCTGAAAAACTCGAAAAACTAAATCTGAATTTGCAGCAATTCAACGCACGCTTGCTTGAGGCTGGTGAAGGAACGCTGGAACGACAAGCACTCCGCCAACTTCAAGCAAAAAATGGATGGTTCGCGCGGGGAGATACTGCGGCGCTCGAGGCTGCACTCGCTGACGTCGGCGGAAGTCGGACTGTTGCCGGAAAGGCCCTTCTCAAGACATTGGATTCTACGGATTATCGGGATATCTTTGCCGATCCTGCTGCGAAACTCGCGTTTGCGCAAGCCGCCACTACAGACTCCGGACTTCGTAAGTCTCTGTACAAAAATATGGGCAAAGCCGGGCAACTATCGGATATGGAAGACGTCAATATGCTTCTCCGTCTCACGAGAGATGATGCTTTTGAATCCCGTGAAAAATCACGTGAGTACGCGGAGAAAAATATCAAAAAGATTTATCGAGATTTCGTGGAACGAAACGCAAATCTTGTTGCTCCGTTACCCGCACCTCCTGCGGGGTACAATGCGGCACAACAAGCGGAATATACGGCCGCGGCAGAAGAAGCTCGAAGACTATTGGCCAATATCATGCTCGAAGAAGAGCAGATACTGGATTACAATGCTTACAATCAGGCAATTAATTACTTTGGCGGCCCAGGAGCAGCAAAAAGCACAGAACTCAGAGAAAAAATCAACAAATACTCCCCAATTCTTGGTGCTGAAATTGAATTTCGGAACACCACGCCAATACCCGCCGGCACGACGTTCAGAGATTTTGGGAGACGAGGTACACCAACAACTCCTGTCGGCGGTGGATATGCCGGCATGAGGAACATCTTCAAAACAAGACTCGATACCATCGGTAAAAAGTATGCTCAAGTTGCAGATGCAAGCGAGGAAGAATGGGAAACTGAATCATTTGAGGACGCACTGAAAATGCGTGTAGCAGAATTGGAAGTCAACGTGAGAAGAACCAAACCAAGACACTTCGAAATAAACCATGACGTACCAGTACCCGACGGTACTCCAGATGCTTTCCTTGTAGCGCAAAAAGATGGTGCTGGTAGAGAATACCTAAGAAATATTCAAAAAGAAACACAAAATGTGGCGAAGTTGCGGATCATCAGAAAAATTATTGATGAGTATAAGGCCCTTGATAGCGCTGCCTACCTCGGCGCATCATGGGCAGGTATCCCGCTTTGGACTGAATAACCTATGGAAAATTCAATCGATCCAGATATTTTTGATCCCGTAAAAGTCTCATACATCACAAACGAGCCTTCTGAGTTGCGTGATGAGATTTTAGATCGCATCCATAAACTGCCAGAGAAGGTAGAGTTGTTTTTTTACAACACCAAAACTCCTGAAGCAATTCAATCCATCTCCAACCGCTTTACGCTTACACCCACGCAGTCGATGTTTCTTACCTGCATCATCCGCGATGTGGCGGTGGGGATGACGTACTTTGGAGACATGGTGAAGGAAATCCAGGAAAAGCTCGATGTGCCGGAGGACAAAGCGCGACAGATCGCGCAAGCGGTGACGGAACTGTATGATTTTGCTCTTGAGGATATCAAGAAGATACAAGTTGCGGCGTTTCCTGATAGAATTAAACAAACAAGTCAGCCAAATGTGATAGACTTAAGAACAAAATGAGATTCCAGGTTCCACAATTCACACAAACGGAAACCAAGCTGATCGGGCCGTTCAATTTGCGCCAGTTTTTGTGGTTCCTCGGCGCGGGGCTGATCATATTGTTTGCGCAGTTTTTTACCGCAGGCATAGGACTCATCGCCATCGCCGCCGTTGCCATCGGCATTGCCGCTGCCTGCGCGTATATTAAGATCGACGCTTTGACCTTGCCGCAGTACCTATTGTCCGGCCTGGTGTTTTTTCTGAACCCCAAGAAGTTTGAATTTAAAAATCCCGAAAACCCCGATGGCCAACCAAAATAGCACACTTTCATTTGTCGAAATCAACGACATCCGTGACACCCTCGTTCTCTTGAAAGATGGGTCGTTGCGGACGATCATCGAAGTGGAATCGGTGAACTTTGACCTCAAGTCAAACGATGAGCAGATCGGCATTCTGCGTGGCTTTCAGGACTTCCTCAATGCCGTGGATTTTCCCGTACAAATCATCGTCCACTCGCGCAAACTGAACCTCGTACCATACCTGGAATACCTCGATACCACGTTCCATGGACTCACCAACGAGCTCCTGCGCGTCCAGGCGACGGAATACAGCAAGTTTATCAAGGGCATTTCGGAACTCGCCAATATCATGGATAAGCGGTTTTTCATCACGATTCCGTACTACGCGATGGAGGCTCCCGCGGTGGCCGCTATGGGATGGAAGGATCGCATCAAGTCAGTAGTTTCGGCGAAAAAACCAAACGTAACCATACTCGACGCTGAACTGGAGAAATACGAAGAGCGGATCAACCAGCGCGTCTCCCTGATCATTTCCGCCCTCTCACCCTTGGGACTCACCATGCACGTTCTGGGACAAAAAGAACTCATGGATCTTTACACAGCTTCCTATGGAAACAAAACCACTTAACCAAATCCTCGCGCCTTCCTCGGTAGTCGTCTCTCCAAATGATATTGAGGTGGGAGGAAGGTACGCACGCACGATCTTTGTCACGACCTACCCGCGCTACTTGAATACCGGCTGGATATCTCCCATCATCAATATTGATCGCGAGCTGGATATTGCCTTTTTCATCCACCCCGAAAACTCCGCAGAAATTTTGAAAAAACTCCGCGATCAGCTGGGCAAACTCGAGGCCGAAGCCATGGAAACGCAGGCGGCAGGCAAAGTGCGCGACCCGATGCTAGAAACAGGCATCGGCGACATCGAGCGGCTACGTGACAGCCTCCAACAGGGGACGGAGAAAATGTTTCAGGTGGGCGTGTATGTGACGCTCTACGGACCCACGTCCTTGGCCCTCAATGAAGCGGAGACGGCCATCCGGAGCATTCTGGAGTCACAGCTCGTATACACCAAGCCAGCGACCTTTCGCATGAAGGAGGGGTACACATCGGCGATCCCCCTGGGCCTGGATCAGCTTGCCATACAATCTTCACTCAATACCGAGGCCCTTTCCTCGATGTTTCCTTTTGTTTCGTATGATTTGACTCACGACAAGGGATTGCTCTACGGCGTGAACTTGCACAATAATTCCCTCGTGCTGTTTGATCGCTTCGCTCTAGAAAATGCCAACACAGTAATTCTCGGAAAGTCTGGCGGAGGAAAATCCTATACGGTGAAGCTGGAAATCTTGAGAAGCATGATGTTTGGGACGCAGGTCTTTGTGATCGATCCGGAAAATGAGTACAAGTACCTTGCCGACATGGTCGGAGGCACCCCGGTGCGCATTTCCATTTCATCCGATGACCATATAAACCCGTTCGATCTCCCCAAGCCCCGGCCCGATGAAACCACTGCCGATGTTCTTCGCTCGCACATTGTAGATTTGAGCGGATTTTTCAAATTGCTTCTCGGTGCCGTTACGCCGCAGGAAGATGCCATTCTGGACGAGGCTATTCGGCAAACGTACGCCTCGCGCGATATCACCCCGGATTCCGATCTTACGAAGATTATCCCGCCGCTGATGACGGACTTTCAAAGCGTGCTTTCCGGCATGGCAGGCACGGAGTCCCTACTGATCCGCATTAAAAAATACACCGAGGGTAGCTTTTCCGGGTTCCTTAACAATCCCACCAATGTGAAGCTCAACAACCAGCTTGTGGTGTTTTCAATCCGCGACATGGAAGACGAGCTCAAACCCGCGGCCATGTATCTCGTGTTGAATTTTATCTGGACACAGATCCGCACAGAACTGCGCCAGCGCCTCCTGGTAGTGGACGAAGCGTGGCTGATCATGCGCTTTGACGCGGGGGGATCATTTTTGTTCAATATCTCTAAGCGGGCTCGCAAGTACTACTTGGGACTCACGGCGATTTCCCAGGACATTCCGGACTTTATGAATTCTCAGTACGGCAAACCGATCATCACCAACTCATCCCTCCAAATCCTCCTAAAACAATCTCCTGCTTCTATTGATCTGGTAAAAGACACCTTCCACCTCACCGATGCGGAAAAGTTTTTCCTCTTGGAAGCACAAGTCGGCCATGGGCTTTTCTTTGCCGGAACCAGCCACATTGCCATCCGGATCGTGGCTTCCTACGCTGAAGATCAAATCATCACCTCCGACCCGCGCCAACTGCTGGAAATCGAAGCCGCAAAGCGGGAACTGGAAGGATAGCGCATGGACGTTGAACAAAACATAGCAAGCGGCTCTATCTCTGCTAGTAATCAGCAATCGAAGTACCAGCTTGCTTTGAGTCGCGGCTATGCGCACCAGAAGGAACATCAACTCCAAAAAGCGCTCTCCGAAGGCAAGAAACTCAAGCCGCCAAGTGCTTTCTGGCACATATCCTTGATCACGTTGGCAATCGTTGGAGATATCCTCGATGCCGTGGAAACACTTGCAATTGCTCCTACCGGTGGCTCGTCAGAGGCAGCCGGTTTTATCATTGACACAATCATCAACGTCTTTCTAGCCATCCATGCCTTTTTCAATAACAAGAAACTTAGCGCGGCAAAAGAGCTCCAGAACACATTTCGGGAAACGGCGCGTGGAATCCAGCAGTACCGCGCCAGTCAGAACTTGATTCAGGGCCAGTCAGGAGGACAGCGTAGCTTGCCGGGAGAGGTATCGTCCGGATCCGGAGGAAAGGCCGGGAAAGCTATGATGGCGTACCAGGCGTTTACCCTCGTGCACAGCGCAATCAGCGACCCCTGGGGAACATTGAAAGTACTGCTCTTTATGGCCATCGATTACATCCCGGTGGCTGAAATCCTTCCGATGCGGACCTACATGATGTACACTATGTACAGGGATGAGAAAAAAGCATACAACGAGCTCAAAGAAGAAATGGAAATAGTAAAACAACTCGCCGCATGATGAAGAAAATCCTCAAATTTCTGGGCATTGTGGCCATTGTGGCGCTCCTGGCGTTTGCACTATCGGTTTTTCTGTCTCGCAGGGAGTCCGAACCACCCGCACTCGATCGCTTTGAACCAGGTGCGGAATACCAGGCGGCCGACGGTCATCCCGCAAAGATCACGAGCGAAGAAGCGAGCTTTGCATACGCACTTCCAGGATCGACAAAACTGCGCTACTACCATGCGCGGAGCGGGGAAATCAAAGAACTAGACCTCCTCAAGCCCGGACGGCCAACTCTGGTGGCCACTATCAAGCCACTCGCCACATATATTTCCTGGTCTCATGATGGCTCTGAATTGATCGCTCAAGTCGGCACGGAATATCGCTCCTACAACCTATCAAAAAACACTTCCCAGGTTTTGGAAAAAAATATTTCCCGACCGGTCTTTTCAAAAACCACCGACGATGTCGCTTACCTGTATTTCAATACTGCAACCGGTGAAGGAACGATCAGTATCACCAACTCTCGATTCAAGGAATTCAAAACGATCTTGAAAACACGGCTCGACAACTGGGAAATCCAGTGGAATGACAGTCGTCGTCTATCCCTGATCGCTACTTCGACGACTACCAAACTGGATTCGCTGTTTTTGCTCAATACGCAGGAAAAAGATCTCACTCAACTGATTGATGGGCAGGGGAATTTGGAAGCACGCTGGTCTCCGGATGGGAGGATGTTGTTGTATTCATACCAGGCTCGCACGGGAACCAAGCTTTTCCTCCTCTCCCTGGAGACGGGGACAACCACCGATGTGTCTATTTCGGGCAACGCTTCAGAGTGCACGTGGACTTCGGACAGCACAACTGCGTACTGTGCCGTAGAGCAGGGAAAGGAAGATTCTATCATGAAAATCGCCCTGGATGGCAAGGCAGAGCTAGTTCTCTCTCCGGACGAGGCGGGATTTGTGGACGCACGTGAGCTTCTCTATGTACACAGCGTTCCCGGACTTGTATTCAAAAACTTCAAGGACGGACGACTGTATCTACTCAAGTTGCAGAAGTGAACAAGAAAAAGTGAGTTGTGGGTAGCCAGTACCAGTAGTGGATAGTGAAAGGCGTGATCCAATATTATTCATATGATAAATTTCAGAACATGCGACATCACGTACAAAATGGATCATTGGCGCATACTCTCATAAAAGCAATTGGCATGACCGGTGTCTTTTTATTCTCTGGAAGAAACGTAAGCAGAGCGCTATGGAAAGCCGAAAAATGGGGAAGGGAATTTGAAAACAAAAAATGGCGTGAGGTCAAGAAATCTCTCAATGAACTGAAACATCGTGGGCTTGTATCGCTAACTTTCAAATCTGATGGAATATTCGAAGCACGAATTACCAAGAAAGGAAAAGAAATTGTAAGAAAAATTGATTTTGATGATCTTCAAATAATAAAGCCGAATCGGTGGGATGAACGCTGGAGGATGGTTATTTTTGATATTCCAAATAAGATGCATAAACACCGCCTCGCACTTACACAAAAACTAAGGAATCTTGGGTTTCAAATGATCCAGAAAAGTGTATGGGTTCACCCCTACCCTTGTGATGAGGAAATTATGGTTGTGCGGAAATTTTACAATGTCGATCCATACGTAACGTACATTGAAACCGCTCACGTTGAAGATGAAGATGTCTGGCGAGAAAAGTTTGACTTGGAATTTAAAAGGAGGTAAAGATCAAAATATATGTGTCCTGAAACTTTTCATACGATAATTTTCAGATCAAAACACTAATATACTACCAATTATTCATTCGGTGACAAATAACATTATGCTGCCCTCTTAAATTCTTGAGCTTCTGACCAAAGTTTTTCTCGATCAATGCCAAGGAGTTTTTCGATTGCTTTCATTCTCGCTTCATCGGCTTTGCTCATCGGAGAGTTTCCTCTGTTTCTGAAATCTTTAAACAGCTTTCTGTATTCTTCTCGTTTTTTTCGAGCATTCTCCGGATCATAGCCTGCCATTTCATCCAACTTTTTCTCAACCACCAATCCGATCTTGCCGTCCCATCTCTTTACATCGTTGTTGGAATCTTTTGTATCAGCAAACGAACTCTCTGCCATGGCGCGTAGTTCTTCGAGGTAGTTATCACGTTCTGCGGTAGATCTTTCGCCTTGCTTTTCCACTCCTTTCGTTTCTTCTTTTTTCATGATGACCAAGTATTGCAAATCTTTCTTTTTCTGTCCACTACTCACTATCCACTACGCACTTCTGCTCTGCCCAACGCTCGCTCGATAACCCAAAACATCGCTACGGTGACGATCAGTTCCGTCGCCACAGTGTTCCAGGCCGCGGCAGTGGCGCCAAAGCGCGGAATAAAAATGAAGTTGGCTACAACATTGACGATTGCTCCTAGACCATATATCCACGCGCCCACGCGCTGAAGATCGAGGGCGATGAGCGCGTTGCCACCAAGATTTCCAAAGAAAATGATGCCAACGGCAAGGCTCAATATTTTCAGAAGTCCCACCGCCTCTTCATACCCCGGCCCTCCGACAACGCGTATGGCAATCCCCGCCAGGAGAAATATGCCGATGACCGCGGGAATTGCCGTAGCAATTAAAAAACGCAATGTTGATTGGTACACAGCCCGAAACGCCGTTGGATTGTTCGCATCTCGGGAAAGCATCGGCATCACCAACCCCACATACATTGCCGGGAAAAAGATAATCACCTCAAGCACTTTGTATGCCACCGAGTACACGCTAACCTCATGCGGCGATTTCATCAGCGACAGCATAACGGTATCAATTTTAAAATAGACAAGTACAAATACCAAGGAAGCGGCGATCGGGAGCGCTGTCACGAGAGTTGCCTTCCAGTACCTTGTATCAAAAAGAAGTGAAAATGGAACTGCCTTTCGTGCAAACCGGATGGCCAGGATCACATGTATGAGTTCTGCGATCACCACCACGACCACGAAGGGCAATATCCCTTCATGTCCGCGCCATACCAGAAGTAGCACGCCGCCAAGCTGTACTAGTCGTGCGATAACGTCCGCTATAGATATAAGATGGAGTTTGAGGTACTTTTGAAACACCCCCAAAAGAACTTGTACGAGAGAAGATCCGACAATCGAGATGGAGCCGATCACAACCCCCCATTTCACGATGTCGCTATAGGGCAGTGCCCACACCAGAGTGTCGGCAACAGCAATGGCCACCAGGATGATGAAAAGACGTAAGGTGAAGAGATTGCCCACCACATGGTGTTCCCGTGCCGAGGGACGCGAAACTTCACGCACCAGCAACGTATAGAGTCCCATATCGGCCAAGGCGTTGAATAAAAACAGGTAAGCAAAAATGGTATTGTACTCACCAAACCCGTCGCTACCCAACGTGCGCGTCAGTATGCCGACGACAACAAGCCCTATGGCATTGGTTGCAAGGCGCGCGAGTGTCGCCGCAGTTGCGTTGTACGAAATGCTGTTCAAAGACTGGCTCGTTTTATCACCACTCGTCGATTTGGTTCAGTCCCAATGCTTTGGGTTTGTAGATTTCCGTATGCGGCAAGTTCCGTATGGACAATTTTGCGTTCAAAAGCATTCATGGGTGTAAGAGACTCTGCACGACCTGTTTCCATCACACGCTTTGCGCTTTCCCGTGCAATACGTACGAGGTCCTCCGAATGTGCTTTTCGGTAGTCGTTGATGTCCAGAATAAAATCGGGTAGTGATTCTTTGGACAGCCGGCGATAAGCAATGAGGCGAATGAGGTGTTCGAACGGATCGATGAGCGAGGAGATATTTTCGGGCGAACGTATGCTAATTCTTCCCTCTTCCCACGATGCGGTACCCGCAAATCCTGCTTTTGCCAATATTTCCTCGGTGGTTTTGATAAGTTCTTTAGACATAGCGGCGGCGAATGTAGAGCTGTTCAAAAATGGAAAACGCGGTGGTAGTAACCCAGTACAACACCAGCCCCGCAGGAAGATTCCAAGAAATGACCGTGATCATGATCGGAAAAAAATAAACCATTTGCTGAGTCATTTTCAAGGCGGGGTTATCTTTGACGTTTTGAGATGAATTTTTCTGCAATTTCACCGTCAGCCATGACTGTATGGCTTGGAATACTCCAGTAATAATTGCGAGTGCGGGATAGTTTTGACCAAGATTGAGAAAACCAAATGCCGTTTGACTGATAGCTCCGGGATTGTTGACAAACGAGTAGAGATTGGAAAGTGTATCGCCGTTGACGCCATTGATAAAAACTCGGTATAACGCCCAGATCACCGGAAGTTGAATGAGGATAGGCAGGCATCCGCTCAGTGGGTTGACCTTGTGTTCTTTGTAAAGCGCCATGGTCGCCTGTGCCAGTGCCTGCTTGTCGTCTTTGTGTTTCGCTTGAAGTTCCTGAAGCTTCGGCTGAATCTGAGACATTGCCCGCTGTGAAATAAGCGATTTGATGGAAAGGGGAATGAAAAGAATCCGAATAAAAAGCGTAAGAGCAATGATGGCCAGGCCAAGATCATGCCCTGGAAGGACGTTGTAGATCCCCACAAGGAGATTGAACAGCGGTTGGTAGAGAACGGTATGAAAAAGGTTTGTCATATGCAATGGCTTACCCGAAGCATACTCCTCCAGCCTCCGATGAAAAATCCTTTTGTTCGCAATGAGTGAATGGCGTATTCAGAGCAAGAAATTTCATATCGGCATCCTGCTGTCGGACCAAAAGCGGCATGGAGAAAAGGAGAAATAAGTATCTGATAGGCGCGAATGAGGAAGATGGCGAGTTGACTCATAGTTTTTTTATGGCCTGATGAACGGCCTCCTTGATTTCTCCAAACTTTTTACCTACGATAGAAGGAAGGGCGATGAACGTTGCTCGAGGCGCTTCTGTTGAAAACATGTGGATAGCCGATCGAAGTCTTCGCTTCAAACGATTTCTCTGTACGGCCTTTGGGGCAACCGCCTTAGAAACAACAACAAAGAATCGATCCGAACGCTTGACGGCGATCAATCTCAAACCGATAAACGCTTGCGACCCTTCGCCCGTCGCCGCGCAATCACCTTTCTTCCGTTTTTTGTCTGGATGCGCTTTCGGAATCCGTGTGTCTTGCTCCGCTTTCTCTTTTTGGGGCGATACAAGGTGATTTTCATACCATTCAGATTATCAAATTTTCACCCAAGAGTCAAAAGTTATTCCCTGTACACAGGTTATCCACTTTGCCATCGTTTCCAGTCACCATTCCTTCACCTATACTACATCTATGACCAATGAGGACCTCTGGAAAGCCGTGCTGACCGAAATGGAACTGTCTCTTTCTCGTGCCAATTTTACGACATGGTTTAAGGGAACCTCGTTGATGGCCAATAGTCACGGGGCGATCGTGGTAAGTGTCCCGAATGGTTTCATCAAGGAGTGGTTGGAAAACAAATTCAACAAACAAATCTTTCATATCATCCGAAAATATGAGCCGGATGTCCGTGAAATCAAATACGCTATTGGCAATATGCGTCTGGACGCCAACGCCCATATGCCAAAACGTGAATTTGTTCAATTCATTCCCGAAACTCCTGTCCGCGAACCCCTCGATGAGGATATTAATAAGAGCACGAATTTCAACAAGCGCTACAGTTTTGACTCATTTGTGGTAGGACCCAACAATGAACTCGCCCATGCCGCCTGCTACGCTGTTTCCAAGAAAATCGGGAACCTCTATAATCCGCTCTTCATCTACGGTGGCGTAGGCCTCGGAAAGACCCATCTCCTCCAGGCGCTTGGAAACGCAGTCTCTGTGGAACATCCCGGGAAAAAAATCTACTATATTTCCACTGAGCGTTTGATTGCCGCAATTGTAGAATCACTCAAAAACAAGACCACCGAACAGCTCAAGCAAAAATACCACGGCCTCGATGTTCTTGTTGTCGACGACATACAGTTCCTTTCCGGGAAGGCGACGACGCAGGATATCTTCTTTTCCATTTTTAACGAACTCTACACGAAGAACAAGCAAATCGTACTTTCTTCCGATAGGCCGCCAAGCACTATCACGGCGCTTGAAGAACGACTGCGCTCCCGCTTTGAGGGTGGCATGATCGCCGATATTGGAGTTCCGGAATATGAGACACGATTGGCTATTCTCTCATTAAAGGCAAAGGAGAAAAAATTCGAGATCAATGAGGAATCGTTGGTGTATATAGCCACGACCATACAAAAGAATATTCGAGAACTTGAAGGAGCCCTCAACCGAATCATCGCCTTTGGCCAAATATACAACAAAACCCCGGCATTGAAAGAAATTAAGCAGTTACTCGGTACCTACGTCAACGGACCGTTTCGAAAACCCACATCTCAACTTGTTATTAAATCAGTCGCTGATTTTTATCGAATCCCCACCACAGATCTAGTAAAGCGCAGTCGAAGAAAAGAAGTCGTCCGCCCACGCCAAATCGCTATGTTTCTTCTACGTGAAGAAGTGAGGTATTCATTTCCGGAAATCGGAGCTAAACTAGGAGGAAGAGATCACTCAACCGTCATTCATGCTTGTACAAAAATAAAAGAAGAAGAACTCTCTAATGATACAACACGACAAGAACTAAATTTAATCAAGGAACGTATTTACCAAAACCTGGAGGTAGCTTGAGGATGAGGTGTTGATAAATATTTTTTGTCAAAAATAATCCCCAGGAAAGAAAAAACATAAACCAAGCAATTACGCCATAATAGTACCCATATCCACAATATTATCTCTTATTATCTCTTATTATACTTATATATGAATATAATAATAAACCAAAAAAAACTCCTCGAAGCAATCCATACTGTAGAACATGTTGTGTCTAAAAATATTTCACTTCCTATTCTTACTACCATCCTTTTGCGCGCAGAAGGAGGGAAATTAAAATTAACAGCAACAAATCTAGAGATTGGTATTCAGGTATGGGTGGGAGCCCGTGTTGAAAAGGAAGGAGTGGTCGCTGTTCCAGCGCGAATATTTTCCGATTTCGTGAGTTCTGTGCAGGATGAGAAACTCACCATTACATCTGAGCAAAACTCAATTTTTCTCACTTCAGAAAACTACAAAACACAAATTCTCGGTATGGTACCCGATGAATTTCCTCTCATTCCCATAGTAGCGCACGCTCAAAAAGTCGCTTTTCCTGGGGTGGAGTTGGGGAAGGCATTAGCAAGTGTGGTGGACGCGGCTTCACTACTGGAGACACGGCCGGAATTGAGTGGAGTATATATTCATATTGCCGCAAAACAAGCAACTTTTGCGGCAACTGATAGTTTTCGCCTATCCGAATATATTTTGCCCGGGAATTATCCTGTTGAAAAATCATGTATTCTTCCGCGGATAACCGCTTTGGAAATACTCCGGCTTGCCACGGGACGACAGGAAACCGTGCATCTCAACATCGGAGAAAACCAAGTCGGATTTGGCGGAAACGAGGTAGAGCTTGTATCGCGGCTCATAGACGGAAGATATCCAGACTATAAAAAAGTTATTCCCGAACGTTCGGTGGCGGAGTTTACTGTGGAGAAGCAAATACTCGAACAACACGTAAGAATGGCGGGTATTTTTTCTTCAAGTATTTCCGACCTTGTTTTAAAATTGGCATCGGGGGCACTGCATGTTATGGCCAAAAACAGCGATCGCGGAGAAATCGCATCAAAAATCCCTGTTTCGAGCAAGGCCGCATTCAGTGTATCAGTGAATTATCGCTACCTCCTCGATGCACTCAAGGTCATTCAACAGCAAGAGGTGGAGGTTGTTCATACGGGAGAGGGGAGCCCACTCATCATTCGTGGGAAAGGGAATACACAGCATACGTATGTCATTATGCCTCTTCGCGCATAATATGAAAGAACTTCTTTTTACAAAACTAGAAAAACAATTTTCCGAAAAATCGAAGCATGATAAGATGCTTCGAGAGCAGGTAAAAAGACTCGTCTCATTTGACCTCAAGAGTATTTGGTTTACGCCGCGCTCCGTGGTTCTTGTTGCGGAGAATAAAGCAATGGCCCAAGAGTTGTTTTTTAAAAAACCATACCTCGAACGAGAGCTCAAAAGAGAGATTGTGATACGCTAGACGGAACCGCAAGTCGTCCCGCCCATGCCTGAACAGCCACTTCCCAGTTGTAGAATTGCGGGTCGCTAGGATCGATGTAGTACAAAATAGAGTGAACACTCCCGTCCGGTCCTCGGTAGTCTCCGTTGCGCATGGGTTCATCGCTAGTCATGGGGGATGGCCGAGGAAAGTATTCAACCGGTGTTCCCTTCAGTACTCGCGACATATATTCGTTCCACATGGGCCCTGCGGCCGATACACCGGCTCCAGCGGCTGTCATGGGTGTGTCGTCGTTGTTTCCCGTCCAAACACCGGTTGCGAGGGATGGCGTGTAGCCAATCAGCCAACCATCACGATTTTTTTGCGTAGTTCCTGTTTTTGCCGCGACTTGGCGTCCCGCAATCACAAGGTTGTTGTTAAATCCAAATACGGGAGCGCGGGCGTTGTTGTCTGAAAGAATGTCGGATATCATGCGGCTGATCTGTGCTGGCAAAACCCGTTCTTCTTCTTGTTGATACTCTTCCAGTACAGCCCCGTCGCCGGTTGTTATTTTGAGAATAAATGTTGGAGGGACACGAATGCCATCGTTCGCGAACACGCCGTACCCCGAAACCATATCCAGGAGGCTTACGCCGGCTCCTCCGAGAACCAATGATAAGCCATAGTAGGAATTAGGGTCCAGCGAGGTGATTCCCATGCTGCGAGCAGTTTCCACGGTATCTTCAATGCCGGCGAGAGAGAGTATTTTCACTGAAGGAACGTTCAGAGATTGCGCCAAAGCTTGCCGCATGGTGACGGGCCCCGAAAAAGTGCCATTGTAATTACGGGGATGGTAGCACGGTCCGGTGCCGTATTCTTGCCCACCCCCGGCATCACAAGAGGGATTGAATTCGGTGAAAACATCAAAGAGTACCGTGGTGTCAGGAAATCCCTTCATGAACGCGGTGGCGTAGGCGAAGGGTTTAAACGATGATCCAGGTTGGCGAATTTGACTTAGGGCAACGTTGAAGTTTCCCTTGTGTTCAGTGTCCCAGTAATCACGGGAACCCACCATGGCAAGGATTTGCCCTGTTTTTGGGTCAATGGAGGTCAACGCCGCATTGGTTGCTCGAAACCGTTTCTCATTGATGGCGCCATACTTGGTGACCACTTCTTCGGCGATTTCTTGTTTGTTTTTGTCGAGCGTTGTTATGACTTTAAGACCGCCATTTTGAACCAAATCTTCACCGTATTTTTCCACAAGATATTTCCGTACCTCAATCACAAAGTGCGCTGCGGGGAAGGTCGCCACTTCGTCTTGAAATTGAGGAGTTTCCTGGAGCGCCTGAGAATACAGAGACTCCGTGATCATCCCCAGATCCTTCATGCGCCGGAGGATGTACCCGCTCCGACCTAGGAGATCATCGGCATGGGACCCATAGGGAGAATAGTAACTTGGGGCTTTTGGCAGAGCGGCAAGAATAGATGCCTCCGACAGGGTGAGATCCTGAGCGGATTTCCCAAAAAACGTCCTACTTGCCTCTTCGATGCCATAGGTGTTGGACCCATAGGGAATTTGATTTAAATACATCCAAAAGATTTGATCTTTCGAAAACGTACGCTCGATTTTTATCGCGAGAATTGCTTCTTTGATTTTCCGTGGAAGCTTTTTTTCATTTCCTACAATGACTTGTTTTACCAGCTGTTGCGTGATCGTGGAACCTCCTTCCGCGAAGTCCAACTGTTGAACATCGCGATAGAATGCTCTGATGATACCCGTAACGTCGATACCGGAGTGCTGGTAAAAATCACTGTCTTCAGCAGCGAGGGTGGCGTCTTTTATATTCTGTGGGATTTTTTCCCAGGGAATTATGGTGCGTTTTTCCTCGCCGTGAACGTCATAGAGGACGGTCTCTCCTGTGCGGTCGTAGATTTTTGTTGATTCAATGACGCGCCGAACAGCAAGGATGGAAGGATCGGGTACTTGGAGCGCGTAGTAAAAAATGAGCAGAGCAAGCAGAACAACTAGCCCCAACAACACCACGCCCGTAAGAAAAAAGAAGTTTGTGAGACTTCTGGGCTTGATGCGGGTGCGGTAGAATTTTTTGAATTTCTGCCACCAGGCTTGTATTTTTTCCACGGTTTACATTTTCTCATAAAATCGTTATAGTTACAAGCATGCGCGTGAAGCTAGGAATCGATCCCACGGCGAAAGATTTGCATCTTGGCCACACGGTTCCCCTGAGAAAATTGCGACAATACCAGGACGCAGGAGATACCGCCGTACTCATCATCGGTGACTTTACGGCGCTTGTCGGCGATCCTTCAGGACGAAACGATGCTCGCCCTATGCTCACGAGCGAGCAAATTAAAGATAATGAGACCGCCTATATCGAAATGGCAGGCAAGATTTTGAACATTAATAAAACGGAAGTACATCACAACAGTGAATGGTTCGGAGATAAAGGCATGGATTTTTTGATGGACCTCATGAGGCGGGTGACGGTGGCGCAAGTTTTAGAGCGGGAGGATTTTCAGAAGCGCATGAAATCCGGTACTGACGTTGCGCTTTTGGAGATCATCTACCCGCTACTGCAGGGATACGACTCCGTCGCCATCAAAGCCGATGTAGAGATTGGGGGCACGGATCAGACGTTTAATTTGCTTATGGGTCGGCGCATGCAGAGAAGTTTTGGTATAAAAGAACAGGATGTCGTGACGTATCCGCTTTTGGAGGGACTTGATGGAACGCACAAGATGTCCAAAAGTCTTGGCAACTATGTGGGGCTCAATGATGCACCAGGTGAAATGTTCGGGAAAATCATGAGCATTCCCGATGCTCTCATGCCGAAGTACTATGAATTGCTGACTGATTCCGCCTTTGATTCGACCATGCCTCCGAAACGAGCAAAAGAACAACTGGCTAACGTGATTGTCGCGCAGTACCACGGAGAAGATGCAGCGCAAACTGCTCAAGAAGAATTTACCAACGTATTTTCGAAAGGCGGAGTTCCGGAAGTAATGCCCGAAGGTGCGTTTGTGGATGATATCGCCAAGACGCTGGCTGCGCATTTGGGAATTTCCAATTCGGAGGCTCATCGTAAGATCAAAGAGGGCGCGGTGTCTATAAATGGCAAAACGGTCCTTGACCCCAAACAAAGCGCAAAGCCCGGAGATATACTCCGGGCCGGGCGCAAGTTTCTCAAAATCATTCCACCCCGACCGTAGCGTCGGGGCTAAACTGTTTCTTCTTCTTCCTCTTCCTCTTCTTCTTCCTCTTCGTCCCCATCCGTATCATCCACCGCCTCTTCCTCGTCAGCGAGGAGATACTTAATGATTTTATTCATGCCCCATATACTACCGTATTGGCACAACAAATTGCAAGAGCCAAAGCATCGGCAACGTCATCCGGCTTGGGAGGGGCATCCAGGGATAGTACCAGCGTCACCATGCGCTGTATTTGATCCTTTTGGGCTCTACCATACCCGGAGAGCGCCTGCTTGATCTGGAGCGGTGTAAACTCCCGCACCTCAAGGCCGTGTTTTGCAGCGACAAGCAAAAGTACACCGCGTATTTCACTGACTTGCATGACCGTTTTGGCATTTTTAAAAAAGAAGAGTGTTTCCAGAGCCACCATCCCTGGTTGGTATTTTTTTATTAACTTCTCAATGCCATCAAAGACATCCAAGACGCGATCGTAATTGCGTATGTTGCTTGGTGTGCGAAGTGCACCGTAATCTACAGCCTTGAGGCCGTCAATCACGCCCCAGCCAATAAGACTCGTGCCAGGGTCAATTCCCAGTATTCGTATGGACTTCTTTGATTTCTTCATTTTCTTCGAGTTGTTCAATAAGATTCTTGGTATCGTCATCCATCGGCATGGGGTAGTCGGGAATCCATTCGACCATCTTGGCACCATATTCGGCCAGTATATTTTTTATTTCTTGAATAGTCCTATTTTTGTTGTCTGTGATGCCTTCGATGGTCAGTCCTCTGCCACTTTTTGTCAAAGCTTTCACAGTAATTTCAAAAAGCTCTCCACCTTTTTCTGAGGCGCGTTTAACTGCGTGCTCGATATTTTCCTTGGGCATGTTTGCGGCTTTGGCGCGTTCAATCACCGCTTCCAATCCCACGCCCTTTTTCGCGGCGATAGAAATCAACTTGGAGAGCTTGCTAAATTCCTTGCCCTTCTTGGCATCTTCTACGCCCTTTTGGCGTTTGATCTGACTCCATTTCGAGTGACCACTCATGCCAGCATTGTAGACTTTTTTTAAGTGCAATGCTAGGTTATGGGCGTGTGCCGAGCACACGGGAGGTTTCGATGAGATACATCACCAGGGCACCCCGGGGACGAAGGCAGGGCGTTTTCTTCCCCTTCGACTTCTGGCGGATGCCCGTTGCATGCGGTAGGGCGTCCGTCGCGACCCAGATACGCAAGGGGGAGGCGACGTACTCCATTAACGTGGAGATGGAGCTCCACGGGCAATCTCTCGGGTTACTCGAGCTTCCTGTCACACTCGCAGTTTGGAAACAGAACCCTCAGGAGATCACGATCATGTACCGGGAGGGACGTTCCGGGCGGGTCGAGGTGCTGACATGGCTGGGGAAGCCGTGACCGAGTACCACACGACGTCGGGTCGGGGGCCGCCGAAAGGCTGGCCCACTTTTTTCAATTTAATATCCTCGGTTCCCTTTTCTCGCGGCATAGAGTCGTTCGGTAAAACCTCCATTTTCCAAGAATTCTTTTTCAAGCGCTTTGAGTTGACGATCGAGAAGATAGTTGGCTTGGTGGATGAGGCAGATCAGAACATTGGCAGCTGGCTCTGGGTTTTCAAGATACGACCTATAGGTCTCATAGGACTTATCGGACCGATATGCTAGGCCGCGCACGGCCTGGGCATTCGGATCGTCCTTGGTCCACATCCGTAGTCCATGTTGCCGCAGATAATCCTCATAATCCAGCAATAGCTCTTCCAGGCTTGCGCGAGCGACATTCACAAGCTTGATTTCTGTTTTCTTGGATGTGCCTGACGCCTGACATCCTTCGGCGATATTTTGTCTTCCGGAACGTGCGGCCTGGATCATTTGATCTTGCATACGATGTTCTCGGACGTAGCGATTGCAGAACTCAACCGTGAGGTCATAGACCAGCGTTGTAGCCTGATACGATTTGAGGTTGCGGTAGCCGCCGTGTTTGGGAATTAATTCATTCATGATAGGTCATATGAGTCCAATAGGTCGTATAGGACCTATTCACTGAGATGCGATAATTCGCATCTCAGTTTGCCCCGAGTACGTCTGACCGTCAGCAGTGCACGAGAGTTTGATTGTTGCGGTGCCGGGCTTGGTGTTCCAGTTTATTCCCCACGACCACGAGACCTTACCGCTACTATTAGCAGTTTTGGGAGCGAGGTCTTTTGATGTGGAAATGGTTCCTGAAGGAAGTGTCACTTCAATCGAGCACTGCGCATTGGACATCGATTGGATTTCAATAGTGGCGTCTTGTTTCTGTGCAACGGGATTGGTAAGGGAAAGTATAGAAAGAGTACTTGGTGGCGTCGACGTGGGGGTTTCCTCCGGAGGAGGATCCGCCTTCGGCGGAGGTGTGTGAGTAGTGGTTGGAGTTGGGATAGTGGCGGTAGGAGTAGGGGTGGGAGTTCTGGTCAGTGTTGGAGTAGAAGATGGTGTTGCAGATGGAGCTGCGGATGGAGTTGCGGATGGAGTTGTTGAGGGCGTAGGGGAGGTGGTTACACTAGATGCTTCCTGTCGTGAATTGAGGAATACATTTGCCGATTCTTCTTTCTGTACTGGTGCCTCCGGTGTTGATGTCGTATGAAACCAGAGAGCTGTGATGGTGGCACCAAAAACAATAAAACCAGCGAGGAGTTTCATGGAGTGGGAGTATTCATGGGCCCCATTTCGTGTATTTCTATGTCGTTGGGATGTGTTTCAATAAATTCATTGTGAGCTTCCATGATCAGATCACGAATGGCATTTGGGTGTGGAATTTGTTGGAAGAAAAACTTTTCCGTCGCCCCTGCAGACTGCACCTCGAGATTGCCATAATCCAGGAACGTGGGAAGAATACCCGTAATGGTGACGGAAACATCCTGAATCTTTGCCAAGTGAATTTCGGCGGTGGTACGCTTGAAGAATCCATGCTGTTCACTGTCGATCACCCGATGATCTGTCACTATCCAGACATCCAAAAGATACATGGTGATTGCATACAAAAGTGCGTATAACCAAAGTAGATAAAACAACGTGAGAACCATCCAAAAGATATCGTTGTGAGGGACAAGAAAGAAAGCCGCAACAGGAAGAAGACCTAAAAAGAAAAAGCCGATGAGTTGCATGAAGAGGACAAACCAGTGCCTGCGCAAAAATGCGAGGACGTTTTCGTAGGGTTTGATGTTTTTTAGTTGTGTGTGTTTTCCGAAGCGAACGAGATGATACACGATTACTACCAGTCCAACCACGAAAACAATACCGACAACGGTGACAACAATCGTAAGGATGTTAGATAAGGGTTCTAGGGGCATCGCTGGGGAGGCCTACGTGAGTGCGGCCAAGATCTGTGATCATTCTACCACGAGCGGTTCTCGTGAGGAACCCGAGGCGCATCAGGTAGGGTTCATAGACGTCTTCAATCGTTTCTTCTTCTTCGCCGATGGTAGCGGCGATTGATTTTACACCTACGGGGCCCCCGCTGAACTGTTTTGCGATTGCCAAAAGAATTTTTCTATCAGTTGATTCTAGACCAAGCTTGTCGATTCCCAACAAAGCAAGAGCTTCCTGGGCGATAGCGCCGGAAACCGTGGCATGATTTTTTACCTGGGAATAGTCGCGTACGCGTTTGAGGAGTCGATTGGCGATACGTGGCGTGAATCGAGAAGCTCGTGCTATGGAGTCCAGCGCGGCATCATCGATGGGAACATTGAGCAGGCGCGCTGAGCGATTGATAATTTCTTTCATCTCCTCTTGTGTATAAAACTCGAGCTTGTACTGAACCCCAAACCGTGAGCGAAAAGGATTCGTTAAGAGTGATATGCGAGTTGTTGCGGCAATGAGTGTGAAGCGGGGAAGAGCGACCTGGAGTGTTTTCGCCGAAGTTCCCTTGCCGATGATAATATCCAGTTGGTAGTTTTCCATCGCCGGGTAGAGTGTTTCCTCAACGGCCTTGTTAAGCCGATGCACCTCATCTATAAACAAAAAATCTCCATCGGAAAGTCCCGTGAGGATAGAACCGATGTCTCCTGCTTTTTCTAAAGCGGTTCCCGAAGTGATACGGATGCTAGAACCGAATTCTTTTGCTATAATATAGGCAAGAGTTGTCTTGCCAAGTCCCGAGGGGCCGTGAATGAGGATGTGTTCGAGAGGCTCCTTGCGTTTTTTGGCTGCGGCAACCAAAATAGCCAGGTTTTTCTTCGTTTGTTCCTGGCCGACGTACTCGGTGAAATGACCGGGGCGCAAAGCAAGGTCTAGTACTTTGTCGTCCTCGTTGCTTGACATTTGTTAAAATTTAAGATACAATTATCTTAGAAAGACGTAAAAACCCTTGAAACCTGTAGGCAAATTGAGGCTTCTAACACGTTGTCTCAATCGGAATAACTTCGCAGACGGGTGCTTTGGCTTCGGCTGAAACATGCCTCGGTATTATTCTCATCCGGATCTCCCATTGGTCCGGCCTTGCCTACGGGTTCCAGGGGTTTTATTCTCCTATGACCCGCATTACTTCTTCGAAGGATGTGCGACCGAGTGCTACCTTAATGAAAGCGTCTTGCAGGAGCGTTGTCAAACCTTTTTCCACAGCCATCTCTTTAACTTCGGCCAAGGCGGGAGATTTAAGGATCAATTTTTGCATATCATCGTCGACTTCAAAGACCTCAAACACACCGATACGCCCTCGATAGCCGGTTTGGTGGCACTGATTGCATGCTCCAGGATAATACAATTCAGAGGATTCGCTGAATGGTGGTGCTTCCACTGTGGGTTGTAATTTTGAAAGATGCTTGTTCATGACGGCAAAATCTTCAGGATGGATTTTTTCTTTTTTCTTGCAGTGGTCGCATAGACGACGCACAAGCCGTTGCGCCATAGCCGCATGGAGGGCTGGACCGATCGTCACCGGCTTCACGCCCAAGTCAATAAGGCGTGGGACGGTTCCGGCGGCATCGTTAGTGTGGAGAGTAGATAGCACCAAGTGTCCCGTAAGCGCCGCCTGCATGGCGATTTCAGCTGTTTCTTTGTCGCGGATCTCACCGACGAGGATTACGTCCGGATCTTGTCTCACAATGGATCGCAATCCTTCCGCAAACGTGTATCCGGCAGACTCACTGACCTGTGTCTGACTGATACCTTGGATATGGTACTCAACCGGATCTTCGATAGTAATAACTTTAACATCTGTTGTATTGAGTTTTTGCACAAAGGCATACAACGTTGTGGTCTTGCCCGACCCGGTGGGTCCCGTTGTAAGAATAGTTCCGGATGTTCTCGCTAGGAGTTTTTTGACAAGTTCAAGGGTATCTTCTCGCATTCCCAGATCTTCCAGTTGTTGACGGATGGAAGAAGGGTCGAGAATACGCATAACAATATTCTCTCCGTAGGTTCCGGGCAAAATGGAAACACGAACCTCAATATCTTTGTTGTGAAGGCGAATCGTAAAACGACCGTCCTGAGGACTCTGATGGATATTGATTTTCAGGCCTGACTGCAGTTTTATCCGTGAAAGAAGCGATGGGTATCCGGAAATTGAGAATGATACGACGTCGGTTAAAACACCATCTAGGCGGTAGCGGAGTCGAATCTGTTTTTCTTGCGGCTCAAAATGAACGTCCGAAGCACCTATATTGAGGGCACCGGCAATCAGTGCATTTAGGACATTGGTAATCGGCAGAGATACAATTTGATCCTTGAGGTCACCGATGTCCCTTATCTTTGCCTGAAAGCTGGTGATCTCTTCCTCATTGATATTCATGATGCCCTGTTGCATGTCATCTATCTTCCGTTCAATGTTATATCGTTCCCATACACGTTCCAGGCTATGTGCGGATACGACCACGATGTGTACGGTAAACCCTTTTTTCTTGAGCACCTCAATGACATGTTTGGTCAGCTCGTTTTCCGGGTCTTGGACGGCGAGAGTAACAGCCATGGAGATTTTCGCAATTGCTGCCACTTGAGCGTCTTTCGCGATCTTCTCATCTACCAGAGCGAGGACCTTGTTGTCTACGGGGAAAAATCGCAAACTGAGATACTTATTGCCCGTATCCTCCGCAACTTTTTTTGCCACGTCTTCAAGACGATCATCTTCGATCTGGGCAATCTTTTTATTGAGTTCTTCTTCACTCTTGACGTTAATTTGCGACATGATATACTTGTTAGGTAGTGTTGTCCCGTCACCCGACGGGATTAGCTGTTATAATACACTAAAACATGCTTGATACCAAACAATTTATTTCGGCGATAAAGCAAATTGCCGAAGAGAAAGGAATACCCGAGGACAAGGTGATGGACACTATTCAAATGGCCATTGCTGCGGCGTACAAAAAAGATTACGGGGAAAAAGGCCAGGACATCCGGGTAAAACTTGATCCAGAAACTGGCAATGTCGAGGTAACCCAGGTCAAAATCGTAGTCGAAGGGGTAGATGAAGAAGAGCATGTCACCGGGCCGGCGGAATTCTTAAAAACCGAACAAACCGAAGAAACAAAAATTAAGTTCAATCCCGAAAAGCACATCACGATCGAAGAGGCGAAAAAACAGCGAAAAAAGATTGGAGTCGGAGATGAATTCATCATTGCTCTTGAGTCCAAGACAGATTTTGGTCGCATCGCCGCGCAAACTGCCAAGCAGGTTATCATCCAACGGCTCCGAGAAATTGAACGTGAAGCTATTTTTGCCGAGTTCAAGGGACGCGAAGGCGACGTGGTATCTGGCATCGTCCAACGCAATGAGGGGCGTATGGTGTATGTCGATTTAGGACGTACCAATGCACTTCTTCCCCCAGCCGAGCAAATTGAACGTGAAAACTACCGCATTGGCCAGCGACTTCGTTTGTATATTGTTCGCGTAGAAGAAACGAATCGTGGGCCCGCCATTATCGTGTCGCGATCGCATCCACAATTTCTAAAAAAACTCTTTGCCTTTGAGGTTCCGGAAATAGAAGCGGGAACTGTGGAAATCAAAGCCATCGCACGAGAAGCGGGAGCACGATCAAAAATCGCTGTTATTTCTCACGAAGATGGCATTGATCCAATTGGGTCGCTGGTGGGACAACGAGGTGTCCGCGTTCAGACCGTTATCAATGAACTGGGTGGAGAAAAAATCGATATCATAGAATGGAGTGATAATCCAAAGGAATTTATCGCACATGCACTTTCGCCTGCAAAAATACTCGACGTCAAAGTAGTCGATGAACAGGGCCAGCATGCGCTCGTTGAGGTTTCGGAGGACCAGTTTTCTCTCGCCATTGGCAAACGGGGACAGAACGTGCGCCTCGCGGCAAAGCTTACCGGATGGCGCATAGATGTTCGTGGACCTGAAGGTGTTGTTTCCGATGTTCCCCATGACCAAAGCTCTCAAGAAAATTGATGACTCGACGATTGAGGCTACCATTGAGCTTGGAACACCCGAGCTTACGAGCGCTGTGGAAAAAGCGGAGTCTAGCTTGGGGCGACAAATAACCATTGAGGGATTTCGCCCTGGGAAGGTGCCCAACGACATTATACGGAAACATCTCACGCCCGAACAAATTCGAGAGGAAGCACTCCAGATCGCTGTTACCACAGGTCTCCAGGAAATCGCGCTGGAAGAGAAGCTCGACATTCTCGACCAGCAAAATTTTACCATCAAAGAAAACACTCCGGAAAAGCTTGTTTTTCAAGTTACCCTCACACTGTATCCTAACGTTACGCTTGGAAGCTACACCAACATACCTGTTGTCAAAAAGAGCGTAGCGGTGAGCGAAGAGGAGCTCAATACCGTGCTCAACGATATTGCCGCTTCTCGCAAACAAGGAGAGGTGATACCTGAACTTAACGATGATTTTGCAAAAAGTTTGGGTCAATTCACGTCTCTTCAGAATTTGCGCGATATGGTTCGAACCGGCCTTCAACAGGAAAAACAGGACCGAGAGCAGGAGCGTGTTCGCATGGAACTTCTAAGAACTGTCGTTGCGAATTCCCATGTGTTGGCGCCGCAGCGTATGGTTGATATGCATGTTGATTCCATGCTCGCCAATTTTGACGCAGAACTCCATGCTCGCGGTTTGGAACTGGGACCGTACCTGGCCGAGATAAAAAAAACGCAGGACCAACTTCGGGCCGAGTGGCGTCCAAAGGCAGAAGAGCAGGTGAATATGCAGCTTGTTATGCATGCAATAGCGCGTACCGAAAACATTCGTGTATCGGACTCGGAGGTTCAGCAGGCGCTTGAACAGCAGCTACAGCAGCACCTGGATAACCTACAGACCATCGATATACAGCAGGTGCGTAGCCGCTTATACTCCTTTCTGTTAAACAACAAAATTTTTGCGTACATCGAATCGCATGCTATCATGAGTTCGTAATGACTTTTTCTACAAAGTATTCGCACCTCGCATTGCGAATAGGTTTGGCGGTAGTATTTTTTTGGTTTGGCGCAGATAAATTCTTTCACCCTACTTATTGGCTACATACGTGGGTTCCACCGTGGACCATAGTTTTTGCGGACAAGATCGGAGTAACGGCAACCCAGCTCATATACATTAATGGTATTTTTGAGGTGTTGATTGGATTGAGTTTGGTGACAGGAGTATTCATGAAGTTTTTTTCATCGCTCGGTATTGTTTTTTTACTTTGCATTGCATTTTTCATAGGTGTCACCGAAATAACAATTCGAGACGCTGGACTTATTGGCGGATTGCTTGCTATACTCCTGTGGCCTGAATATGGAGACGGAAAACGTTAGACCAACCTGGACCTATTTTCTCTTGCCCGGTGCCATTGTTATTGCCGCAGTGCTTTTTTCTGGAAAAATTCAAATTCCTGGCCGGACCGCACAAGTGGGGGATTCGCAACCAAAAACAGGCACGATCCAGTATACGGTTGAGGACATCAAGGATTGGGCGAAAACGATAAAGGGACTCGATCAGAAAGCATTCAATACGTGTTTGGATTCTGGAAAATATGCGGAACGCGTTCAGCAAGACCACCAGTCGGGAGAAACGCTCGGGATGGTTGGAGAGCGTGCCGGTACGCCTTCTTTTTTCCTCAACGGTGTTCTTTTGGAACCACAGGGTGCACAACCTTATGAATTTTTTCGCCAAGCCATAGAACAAGCTTCTCCTCCCATAGAGCTAGTTGAATACAGTGATTTTCAGTGTCCGTTTTGTCGGCTCTTCTTTAATGAGACATTACCTGCAATCAAAAATGAGTATATCGATACGGGAAAAATCACGTTTGTGTATCGGCACTTCTTTCCCATTCCAGGACACCTTGCCGCAGTACCCTCGGCCCAGGCCGCTGAATGCGCTCGTGAACAGGGCAAGTTTTGGGAAATGCACGACGCCATCTTTACCGAGCAGGCAAAATGAAACGCATCTTTCTTGATTACGCCGCAGGGATTGATAATCCCTCTTCTGTTTATGCCTCCGGCAGAGCGGCAAAGAAACTTCTTGACGATGCCAGATCTCGCATTGCCAAAATCCTTAACTGCAGAGCGGAAGAGCTTGTCTTTACTGGATCAGGAACAGAAGCAAATAATCTTGCAATTTTTGGCATACCCGAAGGACATATTGTTTCGACAAACATTGAGCATCACTCTATTTTACGGCCGTTGGAAAAGCGTGGAGATGTAGTCTTTGTTCCAGTTGAGCCCAACGGCATCGTTAATCCACAGGATATCAACAAAGCAATTCGTCCTGACACAAAGCTCGTTTCCGTAATCTATGCCAACAATGAAATCGGCACGATTCAACCCATCCGCGCAATCAAAAAAGCCATCGGAAAAGTTCCGCTACATACCGATGCCTGCCAAGCAGCGGGATTTCTCAATTTGAATGTCCAGGAACTCGGCGTCGATCTTATGACGATCAACGGGTCCAAGATATACGGTCCACATGGAGTAGGAGCTTTATTTGTACGTCGTGGAGTAAAACTTGCTCCGCAACTATTAGGCGGGGATCAGGAACGAGGGCTTCGTGCGGGGACTCAAAATCCTGCATTAGCCATGGCGTTTGCAAAAGCACTTGAAACGTGTAACACGCAACGTGTAACGCGTATCGTCAAAATGACAAAGCTTCGGGACTGGTTTATCTCTCAAATTCCAGAGGCAAAGCTCAATGGTGATGCCCAAGAACGCTTGCCAAATAACATCAATCTTTCTTTTGATGATGTAGATGGAGAAATGCTGATGTTACGATTAGATTTAAAGGGCATAGAAGTCTCGACTGGGGCGGCATGCACGGTAACTTCAAATGAGCCAAGTCATGTACTGCAGGCGATCGGCGCCACTGGCGGAAACATCCGCATTACCCTCGGCCGCGACACAACCAAAAAAGACCTACAGCAGGTAGTGAAAATTTTGAAACAAGAAGTAGAATTTTTGAGAAAAAATTAGTGCTTTCGACCGGCGCTTACCCTAAAAGATCTTTGAGATCTTGAAGCTGCTCGTCTTGAGCGTATACCGCATCTATTTGTCGGTCTCTCTTATTCGCATAGTCCATTATAAACTCCGAGGGGTCTAAACTTTTTGCATTGCTGTCCTGTTTTATTGCACGGAAAAGATCAATGTATTTTTCGTACACGAGTTTTGCATTTTCTTCAGATAGTTCTTTTCCATTGAGAGTTCCTTTCACTGCTAGCCTATCGGTCGCGAGACCATCGACAACATCTTGGGATACGATCAAATTGATCTCTTTCCCTCTCAAATTTTTTGCAGACATTTCCCATTGGTGAACCATCGCTCCAGTATATCCCTCCTTTTTGGACAGACTTCTTACTTTTATTCCTGCCTGTTCGACTTCTGCTAACGACATCTTTAGTCTTTCTGCGGCTTTGGCAATGGTTGGGATGTTTTCACCAATAGCTTTTTCGCGAGCCTTAGATTGCGCTCGTTGGATGGGATCCATATGCGATTCAACTTCTTTGATCTCTTCTGCAGTTTGCGGTGGCTTATCGTGACTAGGCATTGATTCAAATCCCATAGTTTTTAGAGTTAAATTATATTGCTTCAATAATACCCCTTCAAGGTAAAATTACAAGCTAACTAGTTTAGATCCACTGCTTTGTGCGCCCCCTGGGATTCGAACCCAGAATCTCGACGCTTAAGAGGCGTGTGCTTTACCGTTAAGCTAGGGACGCGAAGTTATCTTAGATTAACGGGTCGGGCGACTTCGGTCAAGTTTTTCCAGCGTTTCTGTGTTTCTGCGACATCACCAGCCACAGCGATCAAAGCTGCTTGTACCCATCCGAACGTACGATGCTTTAGGTCAACGCTCTTAGGGACCTCAATCCTCATGGTGCCATAATAAAGATTATTTTTCTTATAGTTTTTACTCAATGGTTTCACAAAACTTTTTCCAAAACGTTCGATAGGAATGCCCGTGAGTTCTGACCAAAAGTGTTTCAGAGCTTTTTCGTTTTGTTGAGGGTACATATTAATTCTACCTTTTAGAGTATTCGCCCGAATATGAAACATCGCTTCGATCCATCGTACAAAAAAAAGAATAAGATGCGGATCTGAATTTGTAAAACACATCACACCACCCTTGCTACCCTCTGCCCAGTAAAGAGCTGCTCCCATTAAGCGCAGCGATTCCCTCGAAAGAGGAAGAAAAATATCTTTTGCCGATTCTGCCAATAGAGCTTCGACTTCTCGTTTTCTTCGTTCTTTTTGACTCTGTGCCCCGCGTGCCATGAGATGGATATTTTTTGTGTAGAGTCGTTTCCGATCTTTTTCTGATAGGGAAATACCTTTGAGCCATAAACTAAGACTACTTTTTGCGACAGAAATTTTTTCCCGTATTTCTTTATAGCTCAATCCCTGTTTTCTAAGTACTATCGCTTTTTCGCGCAGTTCAATAAGCGGTTTCATACCACCAATTATAGCACGTATAACATACGATCTAATACGAAGTTATCAACTACTCGAGTTCTGCTTGTAGCGCAAACCTACTTTGGGTGGTGTTCACGGGCCAGCAGGTGACCAAGAGGAGGAGCGGGCGAGCGCTCCGCTCAAGCTCCTGAAGCTTTTCGTTATCTTCCCCGGTAAGAGGGTTAAAGACAAGCGATTGTTTCATAGAATAGTTAAATATGCGGCCGTCTTCGTAACGAACCGTGATACGATCTCCAACTTTTAGTTTTCCAATAAGCGCACAGGGCGCGCCGTATTTGTTTACCTGCCAGGGATAGAGCGAACTGTGGCAGAGCAGTACCGATGCGCCACTTTGGCCCGGCTTGGGGGTAAGAGAATAGTGCACCATACCATTTGCGAGATTTTCGTAAATAGTTTCATTGACCGGCGGCACGCCAAACACGATCGGCACGGAAACACCTATGCGCTCAATCATGATAGTGGCACGATTGGGCAGAGGCTGTTGATCGCTTTCAGAGACCGGCAATCTGATCGGCTGTATAACAGATGAGGCCGCAGCGCTATTGTCTTGGGGCTGGATGTTGTTCAGCCAAAACTCCAGTGTCGAGTAGAATCTCGGCCCATTGATAAAGACGTATACAGCCACGAGGGACACAATGAATGCCTTGAAGAGTCGCACCATGTTGTTATTATATCACTTACCTGACGAAGTTGAACTTGTCTTTGTCGGAGCGCATGGTACCAACAAGCCCCCAGGCCTCACGGCGGCGGAAGAATCCCGTTCGTGTGTATGCCATGTACAGGAGTGCCAAAAGTCCACTCAGGCCAATAGTAAGTACGGTAAGATTTGCTCCGTATTGACCCTTTCCGGCTTCAGCAAGGACGGATCCTTTGTGGATGGAGACAGGTAGTTGCGCTGAGATTTCAGTTACATTGTCGGCACGAGTGTAGGCAGTATTAGTGAGCGAGGTTACTCCGGCTTGGAAGTATTCCGAACCACGAACGCTCGCATTAAAGCGGACGATCGCTTCTTGATTGGGAGCGAGTGTGCCTACGTTGATACCTCCGGACACCAGGTTGTCATTGTTGACCAAAGCGGTTCCGTTGAGGCTCGTAGTGTTTGTAAGGTAGAGGATATTGCTGGGGAGCAGATCTCGTACCATGACATTGTAGAGTGTTGCGGATGATGTGTTGCGAACCTTGATCGTGAAATCAAGCGTATCGCCGGGAGCTGCATGCACGTAGCTCATCGGCTGACTTTCGCCCTTACTGATGTTGAATCCCATCTTTTGGATGGTGAGCTGGTAGTTGGTAACTTGGCTATCACGGTTCACCATAACGTAGGCACTGTCACTGACGGTACTTACATTGTTGGCATTTGCGTAAGCGACGTTGGTAAGCGTTTGGTTGTAGTAGTTGTAGGAGTAATCCGTAACGCGCGCTCGGAACTTGAGGGTGAATGTTTGGTTACCATATGAGCTTCCCATGCTGATTCCGTTACCTGTAAGATTGTCTCCGCTGACAAATTCCAAACCAGAGGGCAAGGTGTCCCATACGCGAATATTGGTTGCAGTAGCATTTCCGCTGATCGTAACACGGACAACGAATTCAATCGTATCGTTAACCCGTGCAGGAACGGTGTTCATCTCACCGGAACCGGCCGTGATGTTATTTGCGACTTTATCAATGAAGATTGTTGGATACACCGTAGTCACTTGATCGCGCTGTACGTTCACCCAAGCACTGTCCTGTGTGGTGTTGGTGTTGTCGGCATCTGTGTACGCGGTGTTTACCAGATTCGTTGATCGATAGTCGAAATAAGAATTTTCGCGAACGGTCGTGCGGAAGCGAATCGTAGCTTGCTGTCCCGGGGTCAGTGTTCCCAGATTGATATCAAGTGCATCTCCGTTTTGGTAAGTCAATCCGGAAGGCAGGGCATCCCAGAAGCGAACGTTCGTTGCGTTTCCATTGCCATCATTGCGAATGCGAATAGTAAATTCTACGACATCATTGGGTCGCGCATTGACACTGTCGGTCTCACTGCCGCCTTGTGTCACGTTACGTACAAGCTTGTCGATTTTGAGATTTGGAGTTTGTGTTACGCAGGTTGACGTGTTGAAATTTGCTGTTGGAGAGTGTTCACCCGCGGCAACATAGAATACACGAGCGTAGTATGTGCTATTTGCAGCAAGCGTTAGCGCTGTTCCTGTTCCCATGCGAGTGAACCCATCGCCGGCGGTTGTGCTCGTGCTTCCAGACGAGACAAACTTGTTCCAGAATCCATTGCTCCAATTGTTGTCGTCATCGATATCAACGTAGTACCCCTGATTGCCGCGTCCGGCTTCATTCCAGGAAATCGTTGCCTTCGGTGTACTGCCAGAGCAGTAAGCACTTATAGAAGGTGAAGGGATATGAGACGGTGTGGGTGTTGGGGTTGGAGTAGGCGTTGGTGTGGGCGTAGGAGTCGGGGTTGGAGTTGCAACACGTCGCACCCAAAACCATTGGTGAGCGTTGCCTTCAGCGGGGACGATCACGGTAGCAGAGGTGGGACCGGTAGATTCCCAGCCGCTTGGCATGGTCAGAGATACCGTGTAGGTACCAGCGGGAAGCGCTGTCGAATAGTAGGCATCAGAATTGCACTTATCGGTGCGGAGGGTGCCACTGACGGGACCCTGGTAGTGGACACTGAAGCCACTGACCACCAGTTCGTTGGTACAGGAAGATCCTGAAGGATCGCGAATAGCTTTTTCACTCGTATCATAGATTCGGTCTGCGTCTACGTCTTCAATGATGCGTCCCAAAAGTGCGCCGCCTGGAATCGCAGTAGGAGTTGGTGTGGCTACAAGTGAGAATGCCGCACAGACGGGGATGATGCTGTTGGGGTTGGATCCCGGATATGCGTGTACTGCGGTAATTGAAGAAATCGAGCGATTCAATGTTACCTGGCTCGTCGAGGTGACGTAGTCTGCACTGTTTGCCAGATCGCTGGTGACGGCAGTGTTTGCCACTGTACCGTTTCCATCAGCAAGTCGCGCATACCACTGTTCATGGGGCTGATCTTGGAAAGCTTTTTGTGAATGATTATCGTACGAGATGAGTTTTACGCGATAGGTCCCCGACGCAAGATTAAAACCAAACGGTCCGCGCTCAAGGCGTGGGTCAGATCCTGCATAAATCACCGCGGTGTCTCGATCGTTGGGATTGGGGAATTTAAAGATAGTCCCATCGGCATTGGTAAGCGGGCAGGAGATGGTGACTGGTGTAGGAGTTGGTGTTGAGTTGTCGATAATGGTCACAGGCACCTTCTCAACACGAACCTTGAATGTAACAACGCGCAAGTACTGGTAGCAGGCCTTCATATCGCCGAGCGTCAAAGTGTTGACCGTTTTTGCATCAAAGAATCCATTTTCCAAAAGATCATCAGTGCGATCGAGAATTTTTGCACTTCCCGGTACCACGACAACGCGCTCATCAGCATTGGTGGTGATGCGCATGGTGCCGTTGATCGTCTCTGCATTGTCGGCTTGCACGGTTGCGGCAGCGGTCCGGCCCCCTCCTACGAGGTCGGGGACGGTAACGGTGAGACGGACATTTTTGGCGGTCGTTTTGGCTGGATCGAGGTTGGTTGCCGCGCCGTTGTGGATATACACGCGTACCGTGATTTCATCACCGGCTTTTGCGAACACGCCTCTATTGAAGTCTGTTTGATTTTGAGGATAGGTACCACTATTTACCTTGCCCGAGATTAGGGGCAAGTCGGTACACTCAACGTTTCCTGAAAAATCGACAGGGTAGGGATTGAATGTAGCAACGCTGGGAGGATTGTCGCAGGAGGGAGTTGAACTGGTACCTCCGGTAGAACCTTCGCCAGAAAACCAGGCATTCGCAAACGAACCGCTCATAAGACCGATCGTCATGGCAATTGCCACCAACTTCTTCGTGGTATTCATTATGGTTTACTGACTTTTGAGCTTGTGTTAGGAGCCCGAAAGCCGTTATTTAACGAATTATTTGTTGTCAGCATCATATCAAAGTATGAAAATAATGTCAAGGGATAACTCCGGCGAGGGAAAAATTACAGCGCCTCGACGATGACCCACACTGCGAGCCACCGTCGAGGGTAAAGAACGTTACTTATTGCCGTCGTGTCCGCCGCCTGGTGTATCGGGCGGCTTGAACGGGGTTGGGATCGGGATTGCTGGTGGTGATTCACCGTCACCACCACTGGAAGCCCCGGCGAGGACTCCCAGTCCCAAGAGAATCAGGAGGCCCACAACCAGACCGCCCTTACCCTTCTTCCTTACGGGCTCCGCAGTCTTGGGTGTCGGTGTGGGCGACAGGCCGGGGTGTGCCTTGCCCGGCGTGGGCGACTGGGTGGCCGTAGGTGTTGGCGATGGAAGCGTAGCTGGCACTTCCATGTTCGCTTGCAATCTCATGGCCATCGTGAAGTTGAAACACTTGGCCAGGAGATACACGACATACCCATCGCCAAGGTCAAAGCGGTAGCCCTTTTGGCGGTTCTTGACGCGAACCGCTCGTTGCTCAAAGGGTTGGCCATTCTTTTTGCCCCACACCCAGTCCAGCAGCATGCTGGCGTCGATCTCGATGTCCCCGAACCCCCCCGAGATCATCTGTTGGCGCAGGATCTCGAGCTTGTTCGCTGAGATTGATCCCGACTTGTGGGCGAACGTAGTGATCTCCTCCCACTCCTTGTCGGACCGAGCGACCGCTGCTATCGTATCGCGGTTTGCTCCATCACTCCTCCATGCACACTGGAGGAGATGCTCGTCAGTGAGGTGTTCGTCGGCTTGTGCCGTTGTGGTGGGTGCCTTCTTGACGGGCGGGAACGGCAACCCGCGGGTGTTTTTGGCTCGCGAGGATTTCCACATCGCCTCCTTACGCATTTCGTCCTCGTCGGGACCGGCGAAGGCGGGGAGCGCGAGAGCGAGAATGGCAAGAAAGCTTCTGATCTTCATGTATTCTCCTCCTATTCGGTTCTTCGGGTACTATTGCAGAGAACTATTTTCTACCGTATAATAAATGTCTAGTCAAGCTCCCGTGGTGAAATGGATATCACGACAGGCTTCGAACCTGTTGTTGGGGGTTCGAATCCCTCCGGGAGCACACTTCTTCGCTAAAGCTACGAAGTGCACGCATAAAACAAAGACGGCCTTTCGGCCGTCTTTGTATATCTCAAGTTAGGAATCATGATCTCACCTTATACCTTTCTACTACACACCCACGGCTGGAATCCGAGCTTCTTAATCATCTTGATGGCCACTTCCGTGGAAGCAATCGGGTCTACACGTACTTCATCTGGTATTTTGTGTATGCTATTTAACTGCCAGATGCCCAAGTCATTGCTTCCGTTCCTGTTCTGATTTATGGCATAGGGATTCCATGAACTCTCGCAAAAAATGATTCGCTCAGCTCGTTTTGTATCTATGCCTTCAGCTGCAAGCATGGAGAGGACTCGTTCCTTCATCCCCGTCCGGTAGTGCTCCGGAGTGTTGACCGCCGCGAGAAAGGTGTCCTGAATAATCTTAGGGTTCCCAAGATCATCGAATGAAATCGTTCCCGTGGTCGCGTTTGTGGCAACAAGATAAGGCTGGGCATTGCTTTCCACATTCTTTTCTTCATTTTGAGCCGCAGTTGCAACTCCTGCAATGATGATAGAAAGGAAGATGCTGATTGCTACAAATTGCTTGATGTTTCCAATGGTAATAGTCATAATATTTGCGAAAAAGTGGCTTTTTAGGCCGCTTTTCCAACTAAAAAGATCCCCGTTAGAGGATCTTTATCGTTATGGGTATATTATATCAAATTACCCTAGCAAAGTCAATACCCGCCTAGAGGCCGGGAGAATGTGCTCCACGAGCGCGATTTATCAAATCATCACGCATTTGTTCGGCAATTTGGTGATCAAGACCTGGCAGACGGCCTTCCGCATGAATACCCATCGCGCCATACCGCGATACGGATGCGCTTACGCCGGCCGTTTGAATTTGAAGATCAGATAATCCCAAGATGCGCGCAAGGATGCCCCGGTGAATATCGACGTTCTGGATCCGTTCGTACGGGATGGTTACGTACTTTTTGTAGATCACTCCACGCTCGGTACGTAGACCGTTGGAAGAAAGTTCGTAGCGATAAAAGTGGTATGACAGGCGAGCCCACACATAGAGCAGGATCAGCACGACCAAAGGAAAGATGATTTTAAACCACAGGGGAATAGAAAAGCCTTCCGTGGTACTTTCCGTTGCCGCCAATCCTCCTAAGAACACCCCGAGAAACAAAAGCGGAATGATCCATCGCGTAACAGAACTGATAAAGAAAAGCCATACTGCCTTCGGATTCAACTGTTGCATAGGTGTATAATTAATACTTTCTTGGAGCGGGTAACGGGAATTGAACCCGTTTCTCCACCTTGGCAAGGTGGCATAATAC
>ERZ1292623.280-Hain-H51-01um-R1-280-length-57218-cov-11_pt1 | contig 57218 bp, 55 predicted proteins | sample MGYA00564398_ERZ1292623 | MGnify/ENA primary metagenome ERZ1292623 (study PRJEB36523, sample SAMEA6512633) | groundwater metagenome | collected 2019-01-07 | study: AquaDiva: Metagenomics assemblies of 32 groundwater samples
GGTATTAATTACCAATTTCCCCTTCAGATGGTTCCAAGGTCTTGAGCTTGTTTAGTACCCCCGCACATAGCGTGCGGGGGTATTGAATCAACTTAGCACCCTTAACTACTCTTTATACGCCCCAAAGAAATCTGCTTCGACTACAAACCGAGAGCTTTTGCCACCAAATGAATCGCAGGTAGAGAGCGTCAGATGGCGGCCGCTGTCAGTCGAAATATCCACGAGTGCATCTGCCACATCCGTGCGACGGACTGATGTTACACGATAGACATGAACCATCCCTCCCCCGATGACCTGTATGGTGTCACCTGATTCCAATTCGGAAATACGATTGAATGCTTTGAACATTTGATTCTTGACGACCGGCAAGCTCGAGCTGTGACCGAAAAGGAAAACATTTCCCATCTCGTTTAGGCGCGCAGAAAGCGGATAGCGCACAGCGCCCGTGAGTAGTGAATAGTCGAGCGCGGCAATCGCAGTCTGTTCGGGATTATTGACGGGCAGGTCGACACCGATCGTATGAATGACAAGGCGTTCGGGATCAACTGGTACTTCTGTGGGGGCGATAGGAACAGCAAATGGTTGCACCACCGGCTCCCCAAGATCGGGCAAGTCGGCAAGCGAGACCGATTCATCCCCCTCGTTCACGACACCGGTCGGTGAAAAGCGATTTTCGATAGTTGGGCTGATGCCGTCCACATACGAAGGCACAAAGCCAATCGAGGTAAAAGCGGCAAGTGTGAGGAAGAACATCATCAGAGCGATGATGAAAAAAGGCGCTTTTGCTGGCTTAAACTCCCGATATTCCATGGACTTAATTATACATCATGTGTGCGGAAAGTCAATCACTGAGTGTTATCCCCTTCACAAAATTGACATGTGCGATATGTCCATTCTCTTGACTTTGTCCGTTAAAAGTGCAATAATCCTCGTCTGATCTTTCCTGCTGTATGCGGACCACCTTTCGCGTTCAGCACATTATCCTCGCCTCTTATATATAAAATAAACTTCTTGTATGAATGCAGAAGGAAGAAACGGTATCGGCAGTGTCGGTAACATCATCGCCATCATTGGTTTTGTCGTAGTTGTTGCCATTGGGTTGTGGGGAGCGGTAAGCGCTGTGCGCCTCGCACCAAAGATGTTTGCTGTCATTTCTGACTCATTCAAGGACGAGTCTCCTATTGCACTCGAGTCATCCGAGCCAAAAGTCCGCTCTGGCGATCCGCTCACCCTCGCATGGCAAGATGCAAAGCGTGATAGTGGCTTGTATACGATTTCATACAACTGTGTTGACGGTGTTGAGATTCAAGCACCTGTCTCTGACACCGCATTTGGCATCATTCCGTGCGCCATGCCGTATGCCGTGGCGGCTACTGATTCCTCACTGAAACTCATTCCCCTCCTCCATGGAAAAACCGAAGCAACGATTCCGATTGCCATTGAATATCTATCTCGCGACGGATCAAAGATTGCTACAGGCACAACCACCGTGAGCGTTTACACTTCCACCTCTGCAACTCCTGTCGGCACCACTCCTACGACAGTAAAGAAACCGGTCGCAACAAAAACTGCAGTAGTGTCGCCGGCAACGAAACCTGCACCTCGCCCAGCTCCAGCTCCAAAGCCCGCTGGAAAGCCTGACCTCGAAGTTCGCTTCTTGGGTATCGGCACAACCGATCCATACACCGGTGCCTTTATGCAACGAACATCCTTTGCCCCCCACGAAGTGGTTTCATTCAAATTTGATGTCATAAACATCGGTACTGCACGAAGTGGCGCGTGGGGATTCACCGCGGAGCTCCCCACGAATCCTCCCTACCATTACGATTCTCCAACGCAATCATCACTCAATCGCGGCGACCATGTGGAGTTTACTCTCACCTTTTCGATGCCACAGTATGGCAACGCTACGGTATCAGTAGACCCATACAACGCTGTTCGTGAAATCTCTGAAGGAAATAACACTCTTACATCGCCTACGGTCAGCGCCTACTAGGTTACCTACTCGCGAAGGAAATGAGCCGCGGGATGATGTGTTGTCAAAAACACCCCCAAAGCGGACTCCGCAGACACTTTTGCATGGTCCTGCGTAGACAGGAAAAGTGTCGAGGACTGAGCGCCGAGCCTGCTGGGCGAGGCGCGTGCCGCTGAGAGGTAGTTTTGAGAGACGCAACCCCATCTACCTAAATATCGATCCGTGCTTCGCGCGCATGAGTCTGTATAAATGATTTCCGTGATGATACATCAGTACCCATCAGGATATCAAAGGTTTCGTCAGCTTCACGAGCGTCTTGTACAGTGACCTGCAACAGAGTTCGCTTTGCTGGATCCATGGTCGTCTCTTTGAGCTCTTCGGCATTCATTTCGCCCAAACCTTTGTAGCGTTGCACCAAGAATTTTGATTTACCCTTTTTATCTTCAATTTCTTCGACCTCTTCCTCCCCGATCGGATTCTCAGACACGATTTCTACTTCGACGGCACCCTTTCCAGCAATGCCGATCTTTTGCTCTTCGGTATAGGCATAGTACACCTCCTTGCCCCTCTTGATTTTATAGAGCGGTGGCTGTGCAATATACAGATACCCTCCTTCGATAACTGGCCGGAAGTGTCGGTAAAACAAGGTGAGCAACAGCGTGCGAATGTGCGCACCATCTACATCGGCATCGGTCGCGATAATAATCTTGTGGTAGCGCAATTTTTGCACATCAAAGATATCCCCGATAGCGGTGCCAAGCGCGACCACCACATTCTTTATTTGCTCTGATGAAAGCATTTTATCGATACGCGCTCGTTCGACATTCAATATCTTTCCGCGCAATGGCAATACCGCCTGCGTGCGACGATCGCGCCCCGCTTTGGCGGTACCACCGGCCGAATCTCCCTCGACAATAAATATCTCGGCCTCGGCAGCATTGCGGACCTGACAATCAGAAAGCTTCCCAGGGAGCGAAAGCCCCTCGAGTGCACCCTTGCGCAACACCGAGTCCTTGGCGGCTTTTGCGGCTTTGCGCGCTTTCATGGCGAGCGTCGCTTTTGCGATTATTGATTTTGCATCGTCCGGATTTTCTTCAAGGAATGTGCCAAACGCTTCTGAGAAAACGCTTTCAACAGCACCGCGTGCTTCGACAGAACCGAGCTTGCCTTTGGTTTGCCCTTCAAACTGAATTTCACGAAGTTTGACCGAGACAACAGCGGTAAGACCTTCGAGCACATCATCACCTGTAAAAGCCTCTGTTTCCTTCCCGGCGGCTTTTTTAATGTAGTTGTTGAGTGTGCGCGTGAGGGCTGTTTTGAACCCCGTAATATGCGTGCCTCCTTCGGCGTTATAGATATTGTTTGCAAAAGCCGACACGCGGGAAGAAATATCGTCGACATATTGGAGAGCAACCTCTACCTGCACGCCATCCTGTTCCCGTTCGATATAGAAAATACTGCGATGTAGCGTTTGTTGATGGCGATTTACAAAACCCACCAATGATTTCAACCCCCCTTCGAAGTAGAAAGACATTGATGGTGCATCAAGACCGAGGTCGCGCAGATAGTATGAGGCTGTGTCGTCGACATGCGGCAATGCGCGCAAATCCAACATGGTGATGCGCAATCCCTTCACCAGATACGCCTGCTGTCGCAAGTGATCAACGATAGTACCCCAATCAAAATCGGTAGAGGGGAAAATAGTGCCGTCTGGCGCAAATGTGATGATGGTGCCGTTTCTTTCTGACGCGCCAAATTTTTTGGTCTTGCTCACTGGCTTACCACCATTTTTATATTCTTGTTCATGCTTGGCGCCATCGCGATGCACTTCGGCCCGCACATGCTTTGAAAGCGCATTGACCACTGAAACACCAACGCCGTGCAATCCGCCTGATACTTTGTAACCATCGCCGCCAAACTTTCCTCCTGCATGAAGGATGGTCATGACTGTCTCGAGTGTCGAGACTTTTGTTTTTGGGTGAATTTCAACGGGGATACCGCGGCCGTTGTCGGCAACACGCACACGATTTCCTGGCAGAAGTGCCACTTCAATGTCATTACAAAATCCGCCCATCGCCTCGTCGCGGGAGTTGTCGAACACCTCCCACACCAGGTGATGCAAGCCGGATGGACCGGTAGTACCGATGTACATACCCGGACGCCTACGGACCGCCTCAAGACCCTCAAGTACTGTAATGGATTCAGCGGTATACCCGCTCTTTTTTGGCTCGTCTTTGGGTTCTTTCTTAGCAGCCATGGTCGGATAAGTATATCAGAAAAGAGGCCAAATGCACCCTCCTACAGCGAGGGAAAAGCCTTGTTTCTGGGCATTATCGAGGCTCTCCCCCTTGTGCAAAAAGCGCGCCTGTAACTCCGTCCATAAGGGCTGTCACTTCGGTGTCAGAAAGTGTGCGGTCGGACGCTTGAAATACGAGATGAAAAGCGTATGAGGTCCGACCTTCTTTGGAAAATTCATCAAATTTGTCGATCCGGACCAGGAGAGGACCTCCTTTTTCAGAAATGATTTTTTGAATTCGTTCCGCATCGAGCGCGACTGGTGCCCATAATGCAATATCGCGCAACACAAATGGGTACACTGAAAATGGCCGGTAGTATGCAGAAGTGGCAACCACAGGAAGCGTTGGGTATGCAGTTGCGGTACGCTGTGCCACGGCACCACCGAGATTCCATTCGCACACACTGTCGGTTATCACCGGCGCAACACCATACTTTTCTTGCATGTGCGCACTCACCTTGTCGAGAATTTCTTTTTCCTGTGCCACACGCTTTTTTCCAAAATCACGCACACCGACTGCTACATGGAGCTCTTCGCCAGAAACTGGAAACACATCGCCAATCTCAAACAAACGAATTTCGCGGCCGGTCGAAAGGAGTGGTGCATTGCGCTCGTTTTTAATCAGCTCTTCCTGCATCGCCTCAGTAAGGGTGGCGCGCAAATGATTTTTATCGGCGGCAAGTGCATTCAGCAACATGGTTTCCCCATGACCGCGCAGTGAGTAGGTAAAAATCTCGGTACACCCAGACTCGTGAAGTATCGCTCGTATTTCTTCGGTAAGCGCATGGCGTTGGTTGATTTCAGGTTTTTTGGCAAGTGGTGGTAGCTGTTGGGGTGTGACTCGTTCATAACCATAGACACGCCCTACCTCTTCGATAAGGTCTTGAATGAGGCGTAGATCCGATCGTTCAGGTGGCACATCTACAACAAAACGCACATCATTTTTATCAAACACCCGACAGGCCGCGACTACCTTCTTGAATCCCGGACTTTCTTTTAAGTCTTCTATGACCACCTTCCCTGGACCTCGCGCCGCATGAATAACTTTTCCATCACCCAGATACAGACCGACATGATCAATTCCTTCGGGTACTTTTTTTCCTGGAAGGAAGTAACATGATTCGTTCCATATCTTGCCTTCACCGGAGTTTGAAAATACCAAATAACCCGGCTCTAGACTTTCAAGCACAACTTTGTCGCCCCACAAGCACTGGTCTACGGAAACGCGAGGTATCGAAAATCCTGCCTGCGCAAATAAGTAGGCAGTAAATGTCGAACATTCAAATGTATGCGGAGCGCTCCGCATCATTTTCTCGCCCAGTTTGTAGGGTGCACCCACAAATGATGGCGCGAGTTCAAGCACCTTTTTGAGCGGGTCGCGTACTTCTTCGTAGGGCACATTCATGCGTACAAAAATTTCGCGCAGTGAATCGTCGGTGAGAGCGGTCCCTAACAAGTGATTTGCGTCCCGTGCAGACACACCTAATTTGTAGCGCGCGCGATGTGCAAGCTCGGTGCTCGCAAACCCTACCAATCTCCCTCCGGCAATTTCCAAAATAAGCTCGACGACTCGTGCAAGTCCGTACGCAGGCAACTCTTCATCGACACTACTCTCGTACCGCTTCGCGGCATCAGTACGCAAACCCAGGGCCTGCGACACTTTGCGGGTAATAACCGGATCGAAGGTTGCCGCTTCAACCAAAACAGAATGGGTGTTGGCTGTGAGTTCGGCTGTGGCGCCTCCTTTAACCCCCGCAACTGCAATTGCCGTGTCATAGGTCGCTTCGGCGATGACCGTTGCATATGCGGGCAAGGTACACTCGGCACCACCCAAGAGCGTAATAGTTTCTCCCTCCCGTGCCTGGCGCACCGTAATTGCACCTTGCACTTTCTTTGCATCAAACGCATGGAGTGGCGTCCCCAACTCAAACATCACATAGTTTGTGGCGTCCACGATAGTATTTATTGACCGTTGTCCGATCGCTTCGAGTCGTCGCACCAGCCATGCAGGCGAAGGGCCGACATGTATTTGTTCGAGGCGTGCAAGCGCGTAAAAAGGACAACGCATAGTATCCTCGACTGACACGGAGAGTTGTTGGCTCGCGCGAGGTGTGAGCGCGGGGCGCTCTTTTCGCAGGGGATCGTAAGTAACTTTTTTGCCACACAACGCAGCAACCTCGAGTGCGATCCCTCGATGCGAAAGCGCGTAGCATGCCCGGTCGGGCAAAACCTTGATATCGAAAACCGTATCATCCCCTTTCTGTTCCATTCCCTCGATTTCAAAAGCCCCGAAAGTGAGTGCGTGCGCAACATCCGCAGGTGGCGGGAGTGGTTCCTCAAAAAAAGATTGCAGCCATTCGTAACTAACACGCATACATTATAGTGTCTGTGCGGGGAATTGCTGGATAAACCGCAGGTCACCCGTATGGAACAGACGCACATCGTCGATACCCCACTTGAGCATACAAAGCCGTTCGATACCGCCACCAAACGCAAATCCTTGATACCGCTTTGGATCTATCCCCGCATGAGCAAGTACTCGAGGATGGACCATGCCAGCACCCATGACCTCAATCCATCTATCGCGCAATTTCGGTGGGGCACTTTCCCCAGTGAGGCGCATATCGACTTCAACACTTGGCTCGGTAAATGGAAAGAAACTGGGCCGCAGTCGCACCTCGACAGTGCCCCCAAAAAATTCGCTAAAGAATGCCGTCACCGTACCCTTGAGATGCGCAAGCGTAATATCGGTATCGATCACCAACCCTTCGACCTGATAGAACTGCGCTTCGTGTGTCATGTCGGTGGCTTCGTTGCGATAACACTTACCAGTAACTACCATGCGAATCGGTCCTTGCTCTATCGGATGCGCCTGCATCCATCGAATCTGTACGGGCGAAGTATGCGTGCGCATCACCCGACCATCGGGCAACCAGAAAGTGTCCTGCATATCGCGCGATGGATGATCCTTGGGCACATTGAGTGCATCAAAGTTGTACCAAGGGTCTTCTAGTTCAGGCCCATCAGCAATAGAAAAACCCATGCGAGAGAAAATGCCTGCAATCTCGCGAATTGCACCTGTCAGCGGATGTATGTACTGCGTCATGGGCGCAGTATAGCGCACCTAAGGGCTCGTCCACAAATAACTTACCCATCTTTCATTCACTGCATCCCAGGCTAGAACCACTACTCAATCGCAAAATACCTCACCGTATTTGCTAGTACGATTCGACATTTTGCTCAATCGTAGTGGCTCTATCCAGGGCGCATTGATCGAAATCTGCGCAACTTATTTGTGGACGAGCCCTAAGGCTTCTGAAAAACTCTATTGGTAATGTGCACATACAGGAAGGAGATGATTAGGGTTCGCCCATACTACCTGTACAATAGGCGGATGGAATTCATAAAGTCGGCTCTGGGAAACGCACTGTCTGCTTTGATGTGGGGTGCGGTTGCCTCAGGAATCGCTTGGTATTCATTTGGACTCTTTACCGACTGGGACTATTTCAAAACAGGTTGGTTTCCTTACTATTCTTCTACTGATTGCAACATAGCCGTGATTCCTGTTGTTGGTGAAATCACCGTATTCCCTCCCACGGATTCATCGGATAATGACAGCGACGGATCGATGCCCCGCCAGCCGATAGTTGATGCGGATGTGGTGGTCGCGTCACTTCATGCCGCCGAACAAGATCCTGCGATTGATGGCGTCGTCATGACCATAGACTCACCCGGGGGTCTCCCTGTCGCTTCTGAAATTATTTTTGATGCTCTCCGGGAAATGTCTAAGCCCTCGGTAGCACTCATACGCGAAATCGGTACATCCGGCGGCTATATGATTGCGCTTGGTGCGAATACCATTATCGCCTCTCCGTTGTCTGAAGTCGGCAGTATTGGTGTAACCAGCTCGTATATCGATGAATCGAAAAAACTCCAACGCGACGGCCTCACATTCATTTCTCTTTCAACGGGGAAATTTAAAGATACGGGCCATCCTGGCAAAGGCATCACTGACGAGGAAAAAGCACTTGTACAGAAAAATCTGCAGGCATATCATGACTATTTTGTTGACATAGTTGCCGAACATCGCGATATGCCTCGCGAAAAAGTAGTGGCTCTTGCAGACGGATCGTCTCTCGACGGTAAGTCGGCACTCGCCGTCGGTCTTGTAGACGAATTGGGAAATCTGCGCACTGCTGAAAAATGGCTTGAGAAAAAACTCCAGCATGAAGCTCGTGTGTGTAGGTAATCCATACATAACAGAAACGCGGCCTGAGCCGCGTTTTCTAAAACTAATCTCGAAGCACCATTGCGAGACGCTGTGACACGACATCGAGCGTGCCAAACTGTGCACGCGTACGCAAAAATTCAACCGCACGACCGAGTTTGCGCTTGGGTTTCCGTACCCTGCGCCCACGCAATCGTCTCTGCAAAAAATCATCAAGACCCTCTCGCAAATCTCTCTGACTACTCTCGTCTTCGATAGCCTCCTTCAGAGATCCACGAGCAGACCAGAGGCCAGGGAGTATCCACGCCTCGTGGTACTGTCCTGTCTCTGTACGCTTGGAGCGAAGTTGAACAAATCCCCACGACTCGAGTTTTGCAGACTCACTCGCATAATTTTCCGGCGTATAGGCATAGCCACACAGACTTTGTATGACAATACTTGGCGAAGAATGCTCGTGTGGTTGCTTGCCTAGCAAGCGCAGTTGGTAGCTGTGCTTCCCGGGTCTAAACTCCTCCCAAAACGGAGTCATTTCTTCATCACGCGTCGGTTCGGGTAGAGGCTCGTATGCGGGATGCACCTGCACACGGCCATCTTTTACCATCACCCATTGACACCCGTTAAGAGCGCTTTGAATCGCATCCGCTTCGCCCTCTTTAAGACCAGCGATAGTCACGGAGCCCTCGCTCCACATGGAGAGTTGTACGGGTCTGTCTTTGTAAACTTGTCGCGTCATTGTTGTCCCTTACCTGCTCTTCCTGCACCTTACTATCACGCCACACAAATCTTGTCATCAGCACTTTTTCGAGCCACCTGTCGGACTCGAACCGACTGGCCTTCATGACGAAGTGAGGGCTCTGGTACTGTGCACACCGGGTTAATCGGAGCCACCACGGATTTATACAGACTTCGTTTGCAGTAGTTGCTCTGTTACTGAGATATTCCGGTCTCTTGTGAGCCACCTGTCGGACTCGAACCGACTGGCCTTCATGACGAAGTGAGGGCTCTGGTACTGTGCACACCGGGTTAATCGGAGCCACCACGGATTTATACAGACTTCGTTTGCAGTAGTTGCTCTGTTACTGAGATATTCCGGTCTCTTGTGAGCCACCTGTCGGACTCGAACCGACGACCTACTCATTACAAGTGAGTTGCTCTACCAACTGAGCTAAGGTGGCACTATCTATATATTCCGCTGCGCTATTGTGCATTGTTTGTAGAACTTTCGCAATTGGATGTAGTTCGAGGCGCGAGAAGGCGATTCTTTGAGGCGTACTACCAGTACGGCGAAGAGAATCGCCGCCCGAAGCAACGAAGAAATACGCCGATTGCGAAAGTTCTGTTTAAACTCGCGTATCAAGCGTGCTCTTATGATCACTCACGCTTTTAAGGAACGATGATCGTGTCTCCCCACGCTCAAAACCATGGCGATGCGAGACACGATCGGCAATTTTGTATGAGCTTCGCTCAACAGCTCGTGCAACTCGCGCAAACCCAAGGGCTGCAATATGCACGAGAAACCGCCCGAAAGTCAACAGGTGTGTTGGTGTATTCTCAAGGCGTTCGCTAAATGACTGTATCAAAATTTTAATCGCCATCGCATACACATCGGCTCGGCGCCGCGGACGCGCAGCAAAAAGGACACCTCGTTCTAGCTCGACTGCCTTTATGGTGAAAAGCACCGCCAAACCGACGACCGAGAGAACGAACATGCTAAATACGAGTATAGACATAGTGGCGTCGCCTGCGCATTAACGAACGGAAAGTCTGACAAAACGGGTTATTTCCATCTTCTCGCCGAATTTTTGTGTTGCCTCCTCGATGAGCTGACGAATTGTTTTTGAACTGTCTTTAACAAAAGCTTGTTCAAGAAGTGTTTTCTCGCCAACATACGCATCGAGTTTCCCTTGTACAACTTTTTCGCGAATGGGCGCAGGCTTGTCTTTTGCTTCGTCTTCAAATACAGATTTTGCAGCTGCGATGTCGGCGTCCTGGACATCTTCGCGACGAAGAAATTGTGGATTCATAGCGGCTACATGCATCGCAATGTCGTAGGCCAACTTAGAAAAATCAGGATTCTTTGCAACGAAGTCTGTTTCGCATCCCAAGATAACTGCGCCGACAACAGCACCTCCTGCATGGACATATGATGCAGCAACGCCAGCACTCAATGTCCTATCAGATTTCTTGGCGGCAATTGCCGAACTGGCTTTGCGCAAAATAACGCGCGCCTTTTCCATATCGCCTCCAGCTTCCTCAAGCGCTTTTTTGCACTGCATAATAGAAACGCCTGTTTCGTCACGCAGTTGTTTTATTTCTTCTGTAGTAGCCATACTGACTAGTATGCCGTATCGAAACGCGTTGCGCTAGTACCCCGTTAATTTAATTTCACACCATGAAAATTTCAGAATCTCGTGCGAGACGAAGGTAAAAATCCTGCGGCGATGCAGTAGCATCGGCAAAGGATTTTTACCAAGTCGCAGCCTAGATTCGGGGATTTTGAGGTGGGAAATTAGGTTAATGGGGTACTAAGCGGTGGTAGCGGCGACAGTTGCCATCGACTCAGGAGCTTCTCCACCTCTTTTAGGTGGTGCAAGCGGTGCGCGTTTGTTCGTTCGATATGTTTCGGCAATAAGACTTACAAAGAAAGAAACACTCTTGGTGACACTATCGTTTGCAGGAATCGGGTAGGTAATGCGTGAGAAGTCACAGTCACTGCTCGCGACACCGATAATAGGGATACCAAGCTCTGCAGCCTCTTTCACTGCGATATGTTCGTGGCGAACATCGACAACAAACAATGCGGCAGGGCGCTCTTTCATGAGAACAAGCCCCGAGAAACGGCGCTCAAGCTCTTCGATCTCACGACTGATGAGCAATCGCTCCTTTTTGGTGTATTTGTCGAGTTCGCCGCGCTCGCGCTCGAGCTGGAGTTTCTCCATGCGATCAACACGACGACGAATTTCTTTGAAGTTCGTGAGGGTCCCACCGATCCAGCGACTCGCAACAAAAGGGGCTTCGATGCGCTCGGCAGCGGCCTTTACGATCGCCATGACCTCACTTTTTCCGCCAACAAAGAGAACTTGTTTACCTGAAGCAGCCACATCGGTCACCGCTTGGATGGCCTTGTCGAGGCGACTCCCTGTTTCGTCGATATTAAAAATGTCGGTGCCGTCCTGAGTGGTGAAAATGAACGGAACGGCAGTAGGATGGCGCCGGGTGCGCGAGTAGCCGAAAAGCGCGCCTACATCGTAGAGGGTCTGAGCATGTGAACTTTGTGGACCTACCATACGCGCGATACTCTAACAAATAAAAAGAGGGGCCGCAAGTCGCGGCCCCATACTAGACAATCATTAGTCCCACACGAGTAACCCGCCTCCTATCCAGAGACGCGGGCACACGAACACGAACAATCGTTGTGTCGCAACGCACACCGAGGTAGAGCACCGCATCGCCATGCACGCCCCTAACCCGAACCCGTGAGGATTCAATGTTGCCTGGACTGATATTCAGCGAGTCAAGAAGAGCGAGAAACATCTCCCACTGCTTGGCCTGCTCATCAGCACCTCGTTTTGCCTCGGGCAAAAGCTGTGTCACAGAGGCCTGGAGTAGTGCAATGTCCACGGACATTTTCACCTCCTGTGTTTAAATACAATTGCACACCCTAGGACTATTGTGTCACGACTTGCCTTATGCGTCAATGTTTTCTCCCTCCTCGAAACTGTCTACTGTCTGCAACTGAGCAAGAATGCGTCCGATATCACCATCAAAGACTGCTTCTATATTGGACCATGACTCTTTAATGCGGTGATCAGTGATTCTGTCTTGAGGAAAATTATAGGTGCGAATTTTTTCCGAACGATCACCTGTTCCTACCTGTCCTTTTCTGTCTTTCGCCCGAGCCGCCGCCTCTTGTTCGTCTTTGGCAAATTGCAGTTTACTGAGGAGGAGTAGCATCGCTTTCTCTCTGTTCTGATGTTGGCTTCGTTCGGAAGTACAACGCACATCAATGCCAGTCGGTTTGTGCACAATACGAACGGCAGTCTCGACTTTATTTACATTTTGCCCACCCTTGCCACCCGCACGCGATGTTTCAATTTCAAGATCAGTGGGACTCACTTCAATTTTAGTTTTTTTGTAGAGTGGCAAAATTGCTACAGAGGCGGTCGAGGTGTGGATGCGCCCCTGTTTTTCGGTTGCCGGAATGCGCTGTACGCGATGCACCCCTGTTTCGAAACGAAGCTGTTCAAAGCACCCTTTTCCATGGAATTCGTACGCGGCTTCCTTGTATCCACCCAGTGAAGTACGCGATTCGTACAATGTTGTGCGCGTCCACCCTTGTCGTTCAGCATAGCGTGCATACATACGCGCAATCTCCTCGGCAAATAACGCCGCTTCGTCGCCACCTGCGCCTGCACGGACTTCGAGCACCAACTCATTGGGGAGCTCCCGTTCCTCCTCATCATTTTTAGTGATGAGCTCTATTTGCTGGACCAATGCATTTTTTTGCGTATCCAGTTCATCGAGCTCGGTTTGTGCCAAATCCACCATAGTTGGGTCTGCCAAAATCAGTTCTCGTGCATCGAGCTCGGCACGCGTAAGCCGCTGCCACTCGGCGACAAGGTACGAAACACGGGAGTCGTTTGTATAGTCTTCAGGTTTAAAGGGAGTGGGTGCCATAGTAGCAGTCGTATATACACAAAGATTGTACCGCATCTCGGCACACTCTTTGCGGGAGAGTTATTGCTTCTTCGAAGCGGTCGCTCGGGCGCGGAACTTTTCGATGCGACCAGCACTGTCTATAGTGTTGGCTTTTCCAGTATAAAAAGGATGTGACGCTGAGGAAATTTCAATATGAAAGAGTGGGTATTCTTTGCCGTCTTCCCCTTTGGTAGTCTCTTCGGTTGCAACTGTAGAACCAATGAGAAAACGGACCCCGCTCGAGGCGTCTTCGAACATAACCATACGGTATTCTTCCGGATGCGTATCTTTTTTCATGTTGCGCGATTATACCAAAAAAGGAGCCCTCTGCAAGCCCTGTAGTGTCTGTCTACCGTTCAAGGATGTCTGCCTGTTTTTGGAATTTATCAGCAAGATCCATGACTTCATTTCCGTAAAACGCGTACGAAGTTTTTGTGGCGTTTTTCCACCCAGCGAAGTAACGAAGCGCCGCAAGTCGTTCAGACTCGCGCGTCCCTTTATCAGCGCCGTTGTCTGCCATAAGCAGTGCCGCGGCATAAATAGCAGTGCGCGCATCCCATGGGTTCGGTGGCTGTGTTCCCGTCATCTTGCCTATCCGATCTTTGCTGGCGATATACGCACACACCATAGGGGCAGTCTTGGTACATTCATACCCTGCATACAGCACCCAGGTAGAAGGGATGAACTGCGCAGGCCCCATTGCCCCTCCCCATCCATACCAAGGTTTCTTTGACACTTTCATTGCATCAGGATCAAGACCTAAATGACGCGTTATTTCCGCAAAAAGTGGACGATCGCGATCGGGATGCATATCTACCTTCCAAGTCCCTGTTCCGACATTCTCTCCCAAGTTCGATTCTTCGGCGATGATACCTAGAATCACTGCCGCTCGTACACCGGTCACGGCCGACGCTTCTTTGGCAAAGCGATAGGCATCACCAAATTTGATCGCCGCACCATCACGCAAACTAAAGAGTGCCGTTCTAATTTCTGCGGCACTCTTTTCGCGAGTGGCAATGAGTTGCTGATACGCTTTTTCCTCACCTTTGGTGACTTTTAAAATCTGATCTTTTTCGACCTTGTTTCGTTCGACAGATTGCTTTTCAAGCACCTGGATGCGGCGCAGGTCTTCTTCTTCGCCCTGACGCTCCTCAAGCGACCGTTTGCGCTCGGAAAGATCTTCCTTGAGTAATTCCATTTGATCAAATGCGGTGTCGAGCTCGCGCTCGATTGTCTGAAATTGATCTATATCCTCGAAGACATCTGAGATGTCGCCTGCGAGAAGAAATTCGAACAGCGAAATGTCGTCGATCTCGTTTGTTCTCCGCAAAAGCTCTCCGAGCGTTGCCTGTGCGCGGGTAATTTTTTCGTTTACCTCGCCAATCGCTTGCGATTTTTCTGTAATATCCGTGCGTAGCTTTTTTATGTTGGTGTCGCGGTATTTTATCGAAAGCTGGGCGGTCTCGATCTTGGCATTCAGGACACCGATATCTCGCTCAACATTTGTTCGCGCCGCCTGCTTTTCTTTCAGAACACCACGCTTCGACAAAATATCAGCCTCAATTTCTGCGAGCTCTTTTTCGAGTCTGGCTCGTTGTTCCGCAAATGTTTCAGCCGAGGCAGGAACAGGATGTACTATCAAAAACCCCATGAGGGTTAGTAACAAAAAAATTGCCGGTAGGTACCTCTGTGTTGTCGTCATCGGTATAAGTATACCAAATAGTCTCGGCGCAAGGTGCCGATACCACTCCAGAGGAGTTTACTCTTCTGCCACTTCCTTTGCAGGAGTGTCTGCTGCTGCAGCTTCTTCGTCGGTTGGCGGCTTCGTCTCCATCTCTTCGATAATCTCCTGTGCAGTAATAGAAACAATAATTTCTTCAGGGCCAGTTATAAGCTCAGCACTCGGTGGCAAGACGATTTCTGAAGCACTAATTTGATCACCGATTTTCGCAAGCGAGGTAACATCAATGGTGAAGTGCTGTGGCAATTCTGCTGGTGCGACTCTAATTTCGATTTCATGGAGCACTTTGACCACCACCCCACCTTCCTTCTCGGCAAGCGCAGTTCCCACGAATTCGATAGGCACTGAAATCTCGATTTTCTTGCCTTTCTCGAGCACATAGAAGTCGACATGTTGTGGCGCGCCGGTAACAGGATGTTCGACTACTTCTTGGACCAAAACCTCCTTTGGCTCACCAACACCAATAAGAGAAACGATGGTAGTCTCGCCTGCTTCCTTCCAGAGCTTGTTGAATACGGTTGTACTGATTGAAATAGGAGTCGATTCTTCGCGTGGCCCATAAAAAACACCCGGTACAAAACCACGCGCTCGCAAAGCCACAGCGGATTCCTTCACATCCCTCTTTTCTATTGGAAGCGTAAGCATGCGCGAGAGTATAGCCTGAAAGGTACAAATTGCAAGCCAAATCAGCCTCAATCAGCCTTTTGGCTTTCGGCACACATAGACCCCCGCGGGAGGTATACCTCGCGGTTCAAAGGTAAATTCTACCTCTGCAAAATGCTTTTTGTAAAACGGTTTAAAAAGTAGTGGGAATTCAGTAATCTGATGCACAGCACCAGTACTTGCCAAATGTGAGCGGTAAAAGCTAAATACGGCCTTTTGAATGTGTTTTGGCAACGATGGCGTTGGCAAGCCAGAGACAACATAGTCGACTTTTTCAAGGCCAAGTTTGGCACACTGAACCGCCAAATCAGTGCAGTCACTCTTGATGATATGTACATGCTTGAGGTGTCCGAATCGATTGCGCAAAATACCCAAGAAGTCGTCGTCCTGCTCAATAACAATGACCGTGCATTCCGGACGGGCGCGATTGACGATTTCTTGTGTAATTGGACCTGTTCCCGCTCCCAGCTCGACAACCAACCGTGCCTGGTTCCAATCTATACCCGCAACAGTCCTTTGTGAAAGAAATTTCGTACTTGGAGTGATACTCGCGATGGTAATCCCGTGTTTGAGAAATTTCTTGAGGAAAAGCAGGGGCTGATTTACAGGTGTTTGCATCAGAGACATCCTAGCATACAAGGCCACGAAATCTATAGGTTGCCAAAAAGTTTAATCCGTTCATACACAACTTTTTTCACTGCGTCGCGCCCCTGCTTCATGTATCTATAGGGGGCAATCTCGTCCTTATTTGTCGCAAGACCTGATTCAATTCCCGCACGATAGGCCACTCGGATTTCAGTATTGATATGCACTATGCGTATACCCGCCTTTATTGCCGCGAGAAAATCTTCGTTACTGGTACCCGAGCCACCGTGCAAGACCAGAGATGCGCCAGCAACTTTTGCGATTGATTCGATACGAGGAATGTCTAACCGAGGATCAGGTGTGTCCTTGAGCATGCCGTGAATATTCCCCACCGAAGGTGCTAAAAGGTCGACACCACTTTCTTTGACAAATTGTTCAGCCAATTCGGGAGTTGTCATGTCGAGTCCTGCTCCTTCGGGGATTTTATCGAGTACTTTGCTCGAGGTCCCGATATAGCCAAGCTCGGCCTCCACAAGAATATCTCGCCCCGTTGCCCGCGTCTGCGCTCGCGCGTACGCAACAACTTCTTTTGCATGTGCGCTGTTTTCTTCTGTGGGCAATTTTGCGCCGTCAAATATGACCGCATCAAAACCCGCATCGATTGCCAATTTGCAGCCCGCCACCGAATGTACATGATCCGCATTTATATATATAGGGTACATGTCGGCCTCGCGAATCGCCCGTACCATCCCGGCTACGCCCACTAATCCCATAAATTCGCTTTCGCCTTCGGTAACACCGATAATTACAGGCGCACTCAGTTCCTTCGCCGCTTCATAGATCGCACCAAGTTGGGTCGAGTCAGAAACATTAAAATGCGCAACGGCACGATCGTTCTTTTTTGCATGCTCAAGGACATGTCGTAAGGTTTCCATCCGATTATTCTAGCACAGGCGCCGCACAAAGTGCGGCGCCCTTATTGTCTATAAGTCCCATCTATTGAATCTCAACCACACCTATGCCCAGGGTCACTTCGCCGATATGAACAAACCCTGCGCCTGTAAGGTCGTCCGGCGAGATAGCAATCATACCCATACCGCAATTAAAGGTATGGTGCATTTCGTGCCAATCGATTTTCCCTTCATGCGCGATCATCTGAAATATGGGAGGGGGAGTCCAGCTCTGCGCATCAATGCGAACATCGCAAAACTTTGGGATAACACGGGCAACTTTCCCACAGATGCCCCCGCCAGTGATATGTGCAAGCCCAACAATACGGTGCGTCTTGCGCACTTGCGCGATGGTGTCCACATAGATACGCGTCGGAATCAGGAGCTCTTCGCCAAGACTACTTCCCAAATCTGGCCGGATGGTTTCGAGTATATGTCGCACCTGTCGCCGTCCGTGCGACGACTCGTACCTCAAGTCAAAGATTTTCCGAATGAGTGAGAACCCATTACTGTGTACGCCACTCGACGGATAGCCAAATATTCCCATCCCAGGCGAAATGCCATCGCCAGTAATCACATCCAATTCGGTGCGCGCACTGCCTACAAACGCAGTCGCCACCTCATAATGCTCGGGCTTTATAAGGCCGGGTACTTCCGCCATTTCACCACCGACGAGCGCGCACCGCGCAAGCCGGCATCCTTCCACGATGCCGGTCATGATTGAAGTAGTCCGTGCAGGAATCTGCTTCCCCATGAGAATGCAGTTGATGCCGAAGCGCGGAGTGAGCCCTCCTGCGGCTAAATCATTCACCACCATCGCAACAGCATCTTGCCCAATCGTATCGTGAATTCCCATCAGAGAGGCGACGATCGTCTTAGTACCGGCAGTATCGGTCGACATGGCGTCGAGTGTGCCATCTGCATTCTTGATGAGCGTTCCTACGAAACCGCTCGACGGGACTACGACGCCACCGCCAAAGCCCCATGTTTCAGCAACCATGTCGCGAATGCGACGCACCGCATCATCGCCTGCGGCGACATCGACCCCTGCATCTTTGTATGTGGTCATTTTTCCATTCCTTGTCTTCTGCGAATATACAGGAATCCCACTGAAATGCACCGTGATATACTTGCATGATGAAATATCAATTCGTATCCATAGGCGATGTCACCAACGACACCTTCATCACGCTCAAAGACGCAACAGTGCACGAAGAAGCAAGCACCAAAGAAATATGCATGCGTTTTGGCGACAAAATTCCATACGAGGGTGCTGAATTTGTTGCCGGCGTTGGCAATGCGGCGAACGCCGCTATATCCGCCCAGCGCCTTGGCCTTGCTACAGGGCTGGTTACCGATATTGGGACCGACCGTGGAGGCGACGAATGTCTTAGTGCCTGGCAGAAAGACAACCTGGACTCCTCGCTAGTACGACGGCACGACGGCATCCCAACACATCACCACTTCGTACTGCGCTTTGGCGCAGAACGCACCATTCTCATCAAACACGAGGCTTGGCCTTACAAACTCCCTGCATTTCCAGAAACCCCCGAGTGGATTTATTTCACCTCGACCGGCGAGCATGGCGAGCCATACCACCACGAATTGGCGGCGTATGTAAAAGCAAGCGGGGCAAAACTCGCATTCCAACCAGGCACTTTCCAAATCAACCTGAGCGTCGAGGGAAAGATCCCCGATATTTACCAAGCATCTGAACTATTTTTCTGCAACAAGGAGGAGGCACAAAAAATCCTAAAAAGTTCCTCACCAGACATAATGGAACTTTTGCGTGGCATGCGCGCAATCGGCCCAAAGATTATTGCAATCACTGACGGCCCGAACGGAGCGTGGATTCTTTCTGATGACGGCGTCTGGATGATTCCTATGTATCCTGATCCGGCGCCACCAAAAAACCGCACCGGCGCAGGAGATGCGTTTGCATCTACGGTCACCGCGATGCTTGCCGTAGGTCTTTCGCTACCCGAGGCTCTGATGCGTGGGCCAATCAATTCTATGTCTGTCGTACAGCATATCGGCGCACAAAAAGGACTCCTTCCGCGAAGTGAGATTGATGCCTGGCTCGCCAAAGCGCCCCCTGAATACAAAATCACTCAGTTGGCGTAGTATCTGTACGATTGCCAAGAAATGTCATTTTTCTTAGCTTTCACAGGGTACAGAGGACCCCCAGTCCCCTAATCATAAACATGAGAAGGTCAGACCTTCTCATTTGCTCAACTCCCCGCTCCCAAACCCCATGTGGGACTTACGAAGTCCCACATGAGTAAGTCGAACGAGGGGTAAAATAAAGCTTTTTGTGTATTGCTTTTTTATTTATATATGATATAATGCTGTCTGACTTAGAATAGACATAGCTAGGGGAATAGAGCCATGGGTCGTGAGATCATGGACTTCGTACGAATCGTGACCGCCTTCTTCGTCGGCCTCGCGGTCATTGTGGTCGTGGCGTTCGGTATCCCGATTGGGCTCGCCTACTACGCGTCGCCCGATGCGATCACTACCGTGTGGCGAGTGGTAGTGATTGCCTGGGCGGACATCACCCGTGGCGTGCCGATCTGGGTGTTCCTGCCCATTCTCTTTGTTTCTGGATTCGCCGGAGCGTGGGCGGGCATGATGGCGTTCGGTCTCACGCTCAGCGACGACTGAGACCACCGCCCCGACGACAGGCGGCACAGCATCCTTGCTGTGCCGCTTTCTGTTTCCTGCTTTTCATTTTTTTCTCTTGACCACTCGACGGAGTGCATCAATGATATGCGAAACCCCCATACCGTAGTGTTCCATAAGCTCGTCGGGCTTTCCTGATTGGCCAAACACATCGTGGACTCCAATGAATTCAATCGGGACAGGATTCGTGCGTGCCACTACTTCGGCAACAGCACTCCCCATGCCACCAGCGATCTGATGCTCTTCGACAGTGACCACTGCGCCGCATTCTGCCGCAAGGCGTGCGATAGTCTCAGTATCGAGTGGTTTTATCGTATGTGCATTTAGTATTACTACTGAGATATCATTTGCGAGCGACTGCGCGGCGCGAAGTGCATTGTGCAAAACCGGGCCACAACCGATGATAACGACCTGTGGCATATCTGCACGCCACATCTCGTATGCCTTCCCTATTTCAAATGGAGTCTCGCTAGTCGTCATAACAGGCGTCTTTTCCCGCGCCAAACGCAAATAACTTGGCGAGCCGTTAGTCGCTAGTGCGAGCGTAGCTTTTTTTGCCTCAACTGAATCGCAAGGAGCAACCACTACCATACGCGGAATTACCCGCATGATAGCGATGTCTTCGATTGCTTGATGCGTACCCCCATCGGGACCTACGGAAATACCAGCGTGCGAGCCAACAATCTTTACCGGTCGGTCGTTGTAACAAATAGTGGTACGAATCTGTTCCCAATTTCGGCCAGGGCTAAACATGGCATAGGAAGTCATAAAGGGAATCTTGCCCATCGCGGCCATTCCGGAGGCAGTCACCGCCAAACTTTGTTCTGCCACGCCGATTTCTACAAATCGGTCGGGAAACTCGTTCCTGAACGCCTCCATGCGTGTAGACACAGTAAGATCTGCGCATAGACCCACCACATTTTTGTCTGCGCGCGCAGCTTCGACAAGCCCTTCGCCAAAGCCGTTGCGCAGTGGTATCGCCTCGGGTGAAGTGTCGAGGATTTTTGCGTGCAATTGTGCCGATTCACTAAGCATAGTTATTCATGTTCCCCAGTAATTTTCCCCCGTAAACTACGGAGCTCGTGAAGAAAGAATTCACCTTGTTTATCTGCAGGAATTTTATCAGTTGGCCCTTTACCAGGAGGATCTCCGTGCCAACGATAGTCGCGTTCGATTTCTGGTATCCCCTTACCAGGAATTGTGTGGGCAAGGATGACCGATGGTTTGTTGCTAACACTCTTTGCCTCATCTATAGCAGCACTGATTGCCGCGATACCATGTCCATCCACTTCCTGCACATGCCAGTTAAAGGCTGCCCATTTCTCGTGCAGTGGTTCGAGTGGCATGATGTCGGAAGTAAGTCCATCAATCTGAATGTTGTTCCTATCAACAATTGCGATGATGTTGTGCAGTTTTTCTTTTCCCGCAAGCATCGCCGCTTCCCACATAACACCGCAGTCATGTTCCCCATCCGACAAAAGTGCGTAAAAGAATTTCTGTGTTTGAGTGTTGTCCATGCGCTCGGCAATACTCATACCCACCGCCTGCCCAAGCCCGCTCCCGAGCGGTCCGGACGACGCCTCGACTCCTGGTAAATACTCGCGATGTGGATGTCCTTGCAACCGTGTATGAAATTTGCGCAATGTTTTTAATTCTTCAAGAGGGAAGTAGCCAGCATGTGCCATCGCCGCATATTGGACCGGACAAATATGGCCGTTTGAAAGAACTACTCTGTCTCTCTCTGCCCAATCAGGATTCTTTGAATCATGTCGCAGCGCATGAAAATACAGCGTGGCAAATACATCGGCCATACCCAGAGGACCCGCAGTATGTCCCGACCCCGCCTCAATCAGCATTTCGATAATAGACTCGCGGATGGAAAGAGCCTTTTCCTCAATCATTTTTACTTGCTCATCGGTCATGCCACTCATAGTGCCGCCAGTATATCACGATAGGCTTTTCCAGGATCTGCGGCCTTCACTATTCCAGACCCTACACACAGCTGGTTCGCTCCTACTTCCGCAAGCGCCGATGCATTCGCACCAGATACGCCACCGTCCACAGAGATGCGCAGGTGGGGATACTGTGCGCGAATTTCGCGAATCCTATCAAGCGCTCGATCATCAAACACATGCCCTTGATAACCAATCGTGCCGATAGACATGACCTGTATAAAATCGATATGCGACACGAGTGGGGCCACTTCAGAAAGTGGCGTGTCGAGCAACAATGATATTCCAACACGAACACCACCACTCTTCCACGCCTCGATACTCGCGAGTACCTCGTTTGTGTGACCCATCGTCTCGACATGCCCAATCAGCGTGCGTGCACCTTTCTCGGCAAAGATCATGCCGATGCGTTCTGGGTTTTCAACCATAAGATGCACTTCGTATGCGATGAGATCCGATTCGGGCAAGCGCGACATGGCACGCAGCTCATCCATCTCATCTTCGTGAAATGGCCACGAGACCGATGGTACAAACTTCCCGTCCATCACATCAAGCTGTGCTGTGTGGGTAAATACCCCGACAACCCGCGCGAGCCGTTGGAACTCACTGAGCGATTCGGGCATCAGCGCAGGAATAATGTCAGGAGGTAGCATGATCGAGTTGTGCAATGCGTCGCGCATGCCGTTCCTCTGCGGGAAAATCGGTTTCGAGCCACAGGCGAATAGCTTCGCGCGCCTCATCGTCTGTCACGAATCGTGCACCTATCGAAAGCATATTTGCATCATTGTGTTCCCTACTCAAACGAATTATTTCAGTAGACCCTCCGTACCACACCACTGCCCGCACACCCGCAACTCTATTAGCCACGATTGCTTCACCCTGCCCGGACCCGCCAAACACAATCCCCCTGCTTTCCGGATGTTGCGCGACTGCATGTGCCGCAGTGGCAACAATCTGTGGGTAGTCGTCTGTTTCGTCGAGCAGGTGTGCACCGTGGTCGGTGACTTCATATCCGATCGAGCGCAGATACTCCGCAACATTGTTTTTAAGTGCGAAGCCTGCGTGATCTGCGGCAAGGTGGATTATCATATCAATAGACAGCGACACGATGCGTGTGCGAGATGGTTCTCCCATTTATGTCATACAGAGTAATGATGATGAAGCGCGTCCCTGTTGTGTGATAGGTGTGGGTCACCACCGCAGGAGATCCTGGTATTGCGGTGCCAAATTCTTCGCGAGGTGCATACTGCTCGGTATCGCCCCAGTCGACACCGTAGCGGATTGAGGCACCATCAGCGGCCCATCCTTGTATCTCCCATCTCCCTGCAACACCTCGTGCGAGCGAGATAGGACCAGTGAACGAGGTGAAAATGGGCTCGGGAAGCGTAGCGGGATCAACACACGCGCCCGTATGTAAGAACCGTGCTCCTTCGCGCTCGAGTGCGCATATCGAGCTGTATGTGTGTGGTGGTGGTTGGATTGGGCACACTGGTGGCACGCCACCAGCAAAACGAGGGCACGAGAATCCGCGTGTACCGCATACTACTCCCTCAGTTCTACACTGCGATGCCGCGACCCCCAGAATAATCGCGAGCTGTGCCTGCAAAATCCTCACTTGCTCTTGCAATACCACCACCTGTGCACGCATTTCATCAACAGTTGCGGCATCTACTGTCTGTGGCGAACTAACGGAGAGGAAGAAAAGTACAAATGCAGTGAGCAGGACCGACCTTACAAAAAGATATTTATGCATGATGTTTGCCAGCGCCTGCCACATGTCGCACCAAAGTGCTTGCATACCCATATTCGTTGTCGTACCAGGTAAGCACTTTAACTAAGTTTCCAATCACGCGTGTCATCGACAGGTCTGCAATGGCGGCATGCGGGTTGCCTACAATATCCGACGAGACAAGCTCTTCGTGGGTGACGGTGAAAATTCCCTGCCAACGCGGCTCTTGTGCTGCTTTTTCCAAAATACCGTTTATCTCTTCTACGGAAGTGTCTCTCTTGGCGATAAAGGTGATGTCCGCGATAGACCCAGCGGGCACAGGAACTCGGATAGAAATACCATCAAATTTCCCCGCAAGGGATTCATACGCCTGCGTTACCGCAATCGCAGCACCTGTCGAGGACGGGATGATATTAAGTGCCGCGGCACGACCTTCGCGAAAACCCTTCTTAGTTGGCCCATCAACAATCGCCTGCGTAGCAGTGTATGCATGAACGGTATTGAGAAGGGCTTTGTCGATACCTACTGCCTCGTCCAAAATAGCAATCACAGGACTAGATGCATTGGTGGTACATGAAGCATTCGAGGTAACTGTGGTGGTCGGGAGCTTTTCTTCGTTCACACCTACAAGCACCGTTGCATTTTGATCACTTCCTGCACCCTTGACCGGTGCGGTGATGACTACCCGCTTCGCACCTCCAGTGAGATGTGCAGCCGCTTTCTCAAAGTCGGTAAACACACCAGTGGATTCAACAACCACAGCAACACTCTGTGCACCCCATGGAATAACGGCGGGGTCTTTTTCAGCGGTGACCATGACTTCACGCCCATTCACCATCAACGAGCGCTCACGCGCCTCGACAGAAAATGGCGCGGTCTTGTACACGGAGTCGTGTGCCAAAAGATAGGCAAGATTCTTTACATCGCCCAGATCGTTTATGGAAACCACCTCAATATCATCGCGCCCTTCAGCAATCCTAAAAAACGCTCTGCCGATTCTTCCAAACCCGTTTATACCTACCCGAATTTTTTCCATAGCGATGATAGTAACTACTAATGGTGACAGTATACTCTGCCCAGCTCATTCTACAGAGCGGGAGGGGTTTCTTCGGTAGATGGGGGCATAGAAGGTGGCGGTGTCTCTTCGGGTGGCGGTGCCGGCGCTTCTTCGGGAGACCCCTCGGCAGGAAGTGTGGGTGTCGTGGTAGGAGTTTCCTCTGGGAGCGGTGTTATGGGTGCAGTAGCGTCATATACTTCAACACGACGCATTGCCGTAGCCATATTACCTGCCAAATCACGCGCATCATAGACAATGACCCACTCACCAACAACACTCGTATCAATACTAATCGAGGTTACCAGATTACCGTTCAAATACATCTGGGTAATCGGACTCTGTGTCACATCATCAGTCACCACAATTCCTAAATCAGAGTAGCTACTCCCGATTGTTAAACGCGCAGGATTATTGCCCAACATCTGGATTCGCGGAGGGGTCAAATCGTTTGTTGGATTAGAGGTATTGTTACTCTGGGACGGTGGCACTGAAGAACCGGCATTGTCTGGTTGTTGTGACGCATTTTCTCCAGGAGGAGGTGCCGTATCGCCATTCAGTTGCTGAGGCACACTTTCTACAGGAGGAGGCGGTTCGGGCTCGTCAATTACCGGCACATAGCCCGGGAGCTCTTCGACGGTGTCATCAAGAAACCTGCCGACTAGACCACTATAGGCTGTGGCAACCATCTTTTGTGACACCTGTTTTTTCTCAATCCCCTGCACCTCGCTCAAATATGCAATTTCACGGTCGATACGCTGTCGCAACTCTTCGGTAACATACAACCCTAAATCACGAGTCTCTCCCAAGAGAGCCTTGGATACTTTCATGACATCTTCCTTGGTTACATCCTGCCAAACATAATCAACAAGGTCGATTGTTGAAAACCGATAGGCGACAAAATAAGATTCTTCGTCTTCGGTAACTCCTACAATCTCAGCGCGTGGGGTAAATGTGCCTAAATCTTTGGTAACAATATAGGTGTTGTCTGGTGAAATTATCTGCTGTGTTTGCGAAAGAATTGCCTCGGGATTTGTCGCCGCAAATACTCCCCCAGCCCCTAAAAAGAGCACCCCGAGACCAAGCGGTACTGCATTGTTGTAGAAAAGAAATTGGACCAATTTGTTCATAGAGCTTAGCTCTAAGTATACTGCCAAATCGCCCCGCAGGGGTTCACTCTGTGAATACGAGACATTAACGCTTTCTCAAAAAAAACATGCCCGCGACACCCAGCAAAAGTCCGATCACTGCCCACAGAATTGCCTTCGTGACAGGCCCCCCGTCAGAGGATGACGCATCCCCCCAGCCGCCAGATACGACTGTGATAGGAAACGACGCTTCGCTCAGTGCATCACCATCCTTGGTTTGATAGCGCACAGAAAGGGTATATGTCCCTGGATTTGGAAATACATAGGTAATGCGCGCCCCACCAAAGTCGGAGTTACTGACTCCTCCTGCAAAGGCAGTTTGTCTGTCACTGACAATCCGTACCCACACATCATGAAATTTTTGGCGAGCCCCCTCTTTGTTTAGGAGGTCGAATTGAAACAGGACTGATTCGTCGTCAACAAACATGTCTGTATTGTAGCCAACATCAACCAGATAGCCGTTGTTTTCCAGCTCAAAAGACGGGCCATCCTCTGCGCCATGCGCCTCTGCTACACCTGAAAGAATTAAAACGGCACCCAGAAGAAGAACAGCAAATCGGATACTCATAGAGTGTTATCTTGCCATATTTTATTTTGGAGACAACTCAGACTATTCTGCTTGGGAAGACGGTTGCACAACTCGACGCGGCGGTTGCCCTCTCGCACATAACTCGCTATAGCATCTCCCAGTTCCGAGAAGCATGCGGCTCGTTGTCCTGTATGTATTTCTTGGCAAAACCGAAATGAAATCTCTGGATCATTCTCTCCTCCCCAAAAAAGTGACTGTAGCGCCTGTTCGACACATGCGGTGACACCGTCAAGCACACGCGCCTGTGCACACCACTCCGACACAAGTGCTGATTCTTTTTCTGCAAAAGTTGCAATATTTCGCACATCTCGTGCTATGACCAACGGGACAAATTCCTTACCAAATCCTCCAAAACATGCTCGACGCAAGGATGTATCAGTCAGGGTATCGCAGGTTGCAAACGCCTTGCCGAACAATTCTGGATCGGGTTGTGCCAAGTCAATGCCCACAGATTTCCAAATTTCAGGAGTGAGGTACATGAGACACTCTCTTTTTGCGTCACCGGGGATTACATCGGAGGTACAGGGCGCAAGCGGACTGATGAGATAGCGGGTGCGGGACACATGCCACAGCTCTGGGTTGTGGCCACCGCCTCCGGTAAGTTCCATCACGGCACCGCCGATACATTCAGTGGCTTCACGATTTTGAAATGCGTCAGTGCCTGTCTTTTCACACAGCGCGACAGTCTCGGGAAGCGAGTAATCATAAAACGCAAAGACTCCATGACCCAGCCCGTGATAACACATCGTGTAGGCTCCCGGGCCACCGGGTGATGAACGACAAGCATCGCGAATCAAGTCAAGCGCGGCTTCTCCGCCAAACTCGTTAAACGCACCAATCACCACTGCATGCGAACATGCATTTCTAAATTCTGGCGTGCAGTCGGCAATACCTCCGACACCTTTCTGTATGTAGAGCAGATTGCCAACCGTATGCCCCAATAAGTGGAAATCTGTATTGGGGGGTAGCACCGCCCGGCGCAAGACCTCGTATCCATACACCGCACCCTTGGTTTCAGAAAGCATTTCGAATCGCTCTTCCAGTTCCTGAAAAGTGGCAATGCCCTGCCCGATTGTTCGAGCTTCTGAATACATGCCTTCCGAGCGACCCAGAAAAGTAGCGCCGACACCCAAAAGGATAACGACCATCGCTCCTATTTTTAAAGAGGGGAAAGTACACATACTATCGTTCGCACACTTTCTGTGCGCTCTCTGGAAGCATGGCGCAGAATACATCCGCCTGGCCAGAGCCGAAAGTAAAGCGCGCCCGACGCGCAAGTGTCTCAAGGCAGGTACCCTGCGCGTTCCCATCCGCACGGTAACAAAAATCTACTGCTTGTTGCATATCCAATCTATTCTCCTCGATATATGCAGAAGCCACTGATGCAAAGCATTTTCCGCGTTGCTTCTCTGGAACCACACTACAGGCTTGCGCCGCGTCGTCGGGTTTCGACAAAGACCCTCGCCCAATAATCGCAAGAACAGAGTCATAGCAGGCATCTTCCTCTTTTATATTTGGTTGCCCTGTACAAAAACTTTTTACTCCGACACCAGACATCAAATCGTCTTTGAACAGTGGCCACGCTTCGCGCAGACATGCACCCTCATCTTCTGGGCCAAATCGTACGCACAAACGCCGATAATTGTTTTGGTCTGGCTTTTCTGGCAGAAGCTCGACAAGATCGAAGTCATCCGGTTCGAGTGGTTGATAGATTTGCATAAAGACACCTTCCCTACACACACGATCAAAATTACCTGTTGGGCTCTGTTCTATCGCCCTGCATATGGCAAGCGATCTGTCGTACGACGCATCGGTGATGAACATAAACAAATGTCCTAAGCCGTGGTAGCAGGTCGCTTGGTCAAATCCGGTCGGCTGCCAATCCGGACGAGGTTCACATGCTTTTGCGAAATCAGGAAGAGCAACCTGCACCTGCCTATCGTTTAATACATCATCCCGAAAGCGGCCAATTATAACCCCGTGAACAAACCCATTCGAGCAAAGACCGTCAGCCGGATTTAGCGGAACCGCATCAGCCCATAGATTCGGATTTTCTTCGACCACACGCTGTCCAAGTTTGTGTGCAAGCACATGACAGAACTGATAACGCCCGTCTTGTTTGCGAATTTCCCGTATCAAAGAAAAAATTTCTGGAATGGAAACTTGTGGGTACAGGTTGAGTATTTCTCTATGGTAGCAATCTTCAAGATCGGTTGCGCTTGCGCATACTTTCACAATAGCAGTAGCATTAGCCGAAGCCGAAGTTCCTGGTAACAGGAATGCCACCACTACAAGAAGCAGAATACCCGACGCAATAGTTATTTTTTTTGAGAATCCCATAGACGCTTATGGAAGCGGAACACTTCCTGCAACATTCGACTTATTTTCGGCCCAGGCAAGACAGTAGATTGCCTCGTCATCTGAGAAATCAAGGCAGGCTTTTTTTGCTTCTGTGTCAGTAGTTTCAATCCCCAAGTGATTCGCCGCGACCGCGACGCACAGCAATTTATACCGGGCAAGAGACGACACGGCACCACAGAGCTCTCGAACACCCATCGCAGTAAATCCGCCACCGTGGGCTGCAATATTGCCGATTCCTTGAAAACAACTTCGTCGATGTGCCTCGATCGGTAATCCGATACAAAAAGCGCCCATCTTTGCAAATGTGTCCGGAGATGAAATCCCTTGGAAAATTTGCTGCCCCCACCACTGTGCCTGCCAAAAATAGCAGGCGGTTGCAAAAGGATCTCTTAATGACACACACGGCTCGAGCGGACCAGTGTTTTCTCTGGGAACGCCCCGCTCTCCACCCATTGTCCGCACATTGTATTCCATCAAAACACCACCGTAGCAACCACCAATGGCGTCGGAAAACGGCAACCCTTCGCAAACTGCCAAAGCTTTATCGAGTTGGTCTCGTTCGTATCCTACGGCTACAGCGATACCATGCCCAATGCCATGCTGACAAGACAATGAGCTGGACCCCAACGCTTCACGGCAGGCTTTATTAAGTTCAAACACCACGCCAAGACCTTTGTCCTCTATGGCGCGCCCCAAAAATTCATGGAAACACCCGAAAGAAAATTGTGAGTCGCAAACAGAGAGTCCTTTCTGACCAAGCGTCGTGTAAAGCGCCGACCCAAACTCATGCGCGTTTGAATGCGCGGAATCCCTGGTGCCCTGCGCACCGAACACCGAAAGTTCACGATATGCCTCCGGTCCACCAACCTTACGAATCCGCTCGGCCCAATATTCATGATCTGCACCTTCTGGTACAACAACTTCTCCATGATACGACGATGCGAATACCAAAAGCCCAAGGAAGCTGACTAGTAGCACACCGACACCACCAAGTAACCTTCTAGACATGCGCATAGTATGCAAATATAACCATACAACGCTATCCACTTGAAAACGCACACCACTGTTGATCCCGATACTTCTCAGGAATTCGCGTGCAAACGGATTTTTGCTCGACAGCGGAACGAATAGATGCCGCATCACCTTGTATCACTTTGTAACAGGACATGCGTTCGCTCTCATAAACATCGGGTAGGCCACAAAACAAAAGTGCCCGCGTACCAACATCATCGGCGCGCTCTGCAAAAAGCACTCCCTCAACTAGCCCAGAAACGCACGCAAGTTGCAACTTATCCTCCATGGTACGGCACACTCTTATAAGATCTTTGGGATTGCGAGTCACCACTCCCGTCCGGCCTAGAAGTGTCGCCCAGCTTCGCGCTATCCATGGAGCATACTCATCATAATCCACTGAACTAACAAATGCATGTAAATCAGGGGCCCTTGCAACAGTGCTTATAGGGGTGCCAAACTGCATAGCAACAGCAAACTCCCAATAGCACGCACTTTTTTGAGCTGACCTTCCTTCTTGTGCACATGTTTTAAATAAATTTTTTGCAAAATCGGTATATCCGCGACCTCGCTGTGCGGTTGACGCCCACGCACGGAGTACATTAAACACCGCTGAAAAGCATCGGTGTCTTTCGTCATCTGTGCGCCCAACTATTCTACAAGTTGCCAAAGGCTTCCGGGACAATGTGTACATATCGTCCCAAGCAGTAGGCATTTCAGATATGTAGCGTTCAGTAATACCGTGTCCAATGCCGTGATAGCATTGGCCCTCCGCAAGTGAAAATGAATTCCCCAATTCTCTTCCCACTCTGGTACAAAAATCAATGGCACCTACTATGTCATATGTCCCGCTGAAATACCCCTCCATGTATCCATGAAAGAATCCTGCATTGCAAAGGCGTAGAGTCATCGAGAGGGGTACATTTTTCCCATAAACACGATACGCTTGTAGACCGATGTCGTGCATATACTCATGGCACACGAGTGTGAAGGCGGGTGTACTCGACTGTAATTGTGCAACCATGCTTATGGTGGCGTCAATTCCCTCTTCGAGAAGAGTTTTATGAATGAGCAAGTTCCAACAGGTAGGGTTAGCGAGATCTTCTGCACAAGCATTAGGCCCAACCCCTTCAGCGTACACTCGTATTGTGCCGTCATGTACTGCATCAAGATGGTCATGAAATCGCCAGTCGCCCGCTTGGTCAAAGGTGAAAGACCAGGAACTTCCCGATGGCAACCCCTGCCTAGAATCGAATGCGGGATACACCGCATGTTGCGGGTGCAGGTCGGATGCTGGCCAAAAATATCCGCTGGAATCGTTGAAAAACCGTACCTCATCCCCAAGTGCAATAGTGAGTTTGTTTGGCTCAAACCCTGCGTCGGTGCGCACGATCGTATGAACCACTCGATTCGTCCTATTATGCTGGGGTGAATATATGAGCGCCACAGACATAAGTACGAGCATGGCACATCCAATGGTCACTGTTTTGTATTTATGTACCAGCATGGCCCGGATTGTATCGAAAGGCACATCTAGATGCCACAACCATGTATTTTTTAGGAGACCATGCTAGAGTGCACTCAGAAAACGAAGGGGTGAAGACATGTCGACAGTTGCACTTAAGACGCGTGGTCTGGCAATGCCCGAAGGCGTTGCACTCGAAGTTGGCGGCAAAGACATTGCCCAACTTTGTAGGGAAGGTGACTATGTGGTGCGCGGTAGCATTCGTATACTCATACGCTCAGGCGTATTAAAGTCCTCAGCTGAGCGACGCACAGTTCAGGTTGTGCCTCTGAGCATAACAAAACCGATGTATCCTGACGACATCGACACTTTGGTGAGCACACAGGGTCTCAGCCCGTTGACACCCGAAGAGTTCCTCACCTATGTGGCAACTCACCGTATGGCTCTCAGGCTTGGCCCGCGCGATTGTTACTTCTCACCAGTCCTGATTACCATGTCTGTCCATGATCAGGCAACAGATTCTGGATTCAGGAAGCATGGTTGGCTCACGGTAGCCATGGCGCCAAATCGTGATCGACATCTTTGCATCCCCGATCGATGCGCCGTGTGTCTGTGGACCGGCGTTGCATTAACCAAGGTCTCCTAGTAAGCAACCCCGCCCACGCGGGGTTTTCTGTGCTACATGTTTTCCAAATTGCAAAGCATACTAGCCACCGCCCAGATTTGGCTTCCATCTTTTTGCTTCTTCTGCATATTCCCGGGCAGACACCAAGTCCCCCGCTCGCCTGTACACCTCTGCGAGCATCATAAGAACCTGCGGGTTGCTACGCGTTCGCTCTTTCTTAAGTTCAGTGATTAGTTCAGCAATCTGCCATTCCGTTAGTTCGATGTGCATCAAAGCATTGGCCCACAGAAGTGTGCTTGCAAGATTTCTGTTGTGATGAAATGCTCGCAGATCGCTCGCAGATGATGTTGCATGAGTAGCTATACTGGCCAAGAAAACTCCATCGCTTTTCATAAAGACCTTCTTGTCTGCCATGCGCACAAGCAGAGCGACCATTGCTTGGGCAGATTGTGTATGCGCGTATTGCAAATCCTGCTTAGCCAACACTCGCCTACCGTCTATTACACTGACAGCTTGAAAAGCAGTTTTTGTGTTCGCGAGCTGTGTAACGAAGGTATCTGTACTGCGGATAACGAGAAAGAGATATCCTCCTGCACAAATAAGTATGATTCCGCATACTCCTATCCAAAGAAAGTTGTACCACGCAAATGAGCCACTATCGACATCTTCTGGTCCGTATAAAACGCCGCACCACCAGGCCACACTTACCACCAAAAGAAGTGGTGGTTGCGTAAAAAAGAGCGTGTTTAACAAAGCTCCGGCCACACAGTATGCCCATGGGGTTTGTTTACGATAACGATGTACACTGTGTTCTATCAGTAAGTAAAAACAGAACAGAACAAGCGTGGCACCTATCAGACCGTATTCAACTAAAAACTGAACGCTCGCACTCGCCGCTTTTGTTACCTGTACATCCCACAAAGGACTGATGTTTACTTCCAGAGGTCTGTACTCGTCCCACACCTGTTCAAAAGATCCAGGCCCGAACCCGAAAAATGCTTGAGTGGGATATGTTGCTAGAGAACGCAGTGCAAGATCGTAACTAACCGAGAGAGATGGTGCGTACGACCCGGTAAACAAAGATGGAATACCAGCTACGCGGGATACCGAAGGAACTGCCACCAGGAATAGCAACGCGAGGCATAGGACAGATAGAGGTGCCACAGCTGGCTTTTGTATTGCCTTGGTCATCCGCATACCAGAAAAAAAAGCAACTCCTACCGCAAAAACTCCTGCGATAGTAGTGAGCTCGGCATCGTTGCCAAAAAACATTTTCGAAAGAGATCCTGCTGAAAGCGCCCCGAGGATATACAGAGATACGACCCCCATGAAAACATACAGGCTGATTACTTGCTTGCCACTGTAGAAGACGGCATATATAGCAAGGGAGCCCACGAGCATGAGTGCTGTTGCGCCCGGAGGAGCCCCTGCGAGAAGATAGGTGAGCCAGCCTGCCAAAATAAAAATTGGTGCGCCCCAATCAAACGCATGGCTACGCCAACCTATGTGTTCCATGTAGATAGTATACTGTGTGGTATGCATGTTCTCGCAAGCATTTTTGTTGGTGTTGGTGTTGGTGTCATGCTAAATACTGCCTTCTCATCAGCCACACCACATACATTTAATGGCCCAGGTGAACTATATGGTTCTTTTGTTGCCTGGAGTTCGCCCGACACCATTCGCCTCAAGACCCACCGACCAAATGGCTCAGCAAGTCATGTTGTAGAAGTCCGTGTCGACTCAGATACTGAATGGTTCACCATCGTTCATGAAACCACGAACGATGTCATTGTCCGTGAATATCTCACTCGTTCGGGACCACTGGGTCTAACCCCCGGTGCCCCGCTCGTGGCAAGCAGTGTTACCTATGGCCCAACGGAAAATCGCGCACATATCATGCTGATACCGATCCTACAATGACCCAGCGCAACCCTCCAATTGGCTTACTTATTCTCCTAATACTATCTATCGCAATTTCCGTGTACGCAGTTCTTGACCTAGGAAAGTACCGCAACGAGGTCGAGCGGTTAAAGACCGATGGGACTATAAACACAATCGCCTTCCTGCGTCCGTCCCAAGTTGCGGTTGTGGTTGAACAGGTAAACCTCTCAGATCGCACAGTAGTGGTGCGTGTATATAACAGGAAACTAAACGCCGAAGTCCGAATTCAAGCTCTTATACCGGAAGGCGCAGTTTTGTATACGCTAACCCCATCACTACAGGACGGGGTCATTGTTGGGTATGGGAAAAGTACACTCGCAACCATAGATCATGTAAAACCCGGAACCTATGCAACTGCCGTGATGCGCGCCGCGAAGGGTGGGCGCTTTATCATCGACAGACTTGAGCTGAGTAATGAGCTGCAGCAAGAAGGACAGTGAGGGATCTTTTTTACTTATTTTCAACAGCGAGGCAGCGTTTCATAAAATCCGTTGGTACATCTTGGCAAAATACATCTCGAGCAGCAGTGTCTTTCTCGGTATATGCGCCTGCAAGTGCCACAACACTTTCGACACATGCGACGGCCAAAGATGTGGGTGTGTGTGTACAGAGCGCAACCCCCGCGGCCACACCTCGTGTGCGCACGGCATCTTTTGTCGCCTGCTGATAACAAGATCTTTGAAGCGCGTCATCTACACCATCACAAATGGAAGCAATTCTTTTATAGTCCTCAGAAAAACGCCATCCCAGAGCGCGAAACATCCGCACATAACATTGTTGCTGTCCCACAGCAGAAATACCATCAGTGCAGAAATCTTTGATTCCCTGTGCTGTACCCAGAGATTCATGGTGTAGTTGCCATCGTCCGATACGACACACATCAACCCTGGTTTGATTTACGAGAGCATCGCAAAATGCCCCAGAGGTCTTCTGTGTCACACCGTAAAGCAGGGGGTCCGCCGCGACAGAAGGGTCGAGTGGCATTAGCGCATCATGTATAACTCCCTCATAGCACACTTCACGCGGGAGTACACCATCGATCTCTTGGTCGTCTTCTTTCGCTCCCGTTTCGTCGCACATATCCATTGCCTTAGAAACACTGGGGTACGCAATATGGTGGTAGAGACTGCCTACCGCCTTCATGCACGCAACTCTCTTTGAAAGAACGCCCGTCAAGCAAGCGGCGTCTAGCTGATCTAATTGCATCCCCACAGCGGAGTGGTTCAACCGAAGTGCCACAATAGGAATACCGTATGTATATCCATTTGAGCAGGCACCCTGGCTTGGATCATCTCTAAGGAGAGCGACCCAGTTTTCAGGATTATGCGTCACAAACATTTCTGCAATTTTATGTCCTACAAGATAGCAATGAAGTAGTGTGGGATCTTTTTTCTGCTGGGCTCGTATAAAAGCGAATATTTCCTCAGGAGATAACGCAAGGGATAGCGCAGGGATTTCCTGCTCATAGCACAATTTCCTTTCAACCCCCAACGGCTTATCTGCACAGGCCACGGCTTGTCCCGTAAGGTTTCTGACTCTGGACTTTCCAGGAAAATTGTTCACCCCGAACAATATCAAGAGGATTCCGAAAAATCCTCCAATGAGGATATATGCACCAATTCTCGTGTATCTCATATTAAAATCCTATACTTCGCAACCATTCCAGTATACTCATCCCAAGAAAAACGGATAGCGATTATTCCGAACTGAGTGTTTCCAAGGACTGCATGCATGCATTTCTAGCATCCCCATTTGTGCGATTACAAAATTGCCGAGCTCCTTGCATACCATATGTGCCACCTGCAGTAAGTGCGTATTCCAAAGCGCCAGCAGTGTAGCATTCGCCGTACCGGCTTCCAACCCCTTTGAACTCCTCGCAGAGTGGCACAAATGTATTCAAATGACCAACCATGTCCCAAGCAAGCCCACGGAAAACTCGTGCAAAGCAAAGGTCCATGTCGTTTGTTGTCACCATGTCCTTGCAAAATCTATACACCGCCTCCTTGTGTATCAATTCGTCCTTATACAAGATCCAACTTGACCGTTTACACTCCTGCACAAATCGAATTTCTCTCAAAGAATCGCAGAAAGCACTGGCAGTTCTCTTGTCCAGTAAATGTGGATCAGGTTCATCATCGTCAGGCGTTAGGAAAAACAACTTCATAAACACACCTGCATAACAGCGGATGCGCGATTTTTCATAATCACCTGAGTGACGGTCCACACTTTGATCGCATAATGCCAACCCGTACGCGATATCACCGTTCGTCAAATAGTAGAATATGTGCCCCAATCCGTGGAAACAATTATTCCTTGCCCGCGCACTGGCGCGCCCCTTATCGCACATCTCAATAAGATCAGGCATGACCTTCGCCACTATATTCTCACTAGAATCTCCCGCTCCTTTGAACTTAGCAATCGCAATTCCATGCGTATACCCAAATGAACACATGCTGTTTGTTTCTTCCGAAATCATCTGCTCAGACCAGCGTGCTGGATCCTGCGCGACCACTGCCGCAGCAAGTCTGTGCGCAAGAAAATGACATGGGACTAGTGTCATATCGTATTTCTGCAATGTGCGAATTGCCAGAAATAGTTCATGGACATTGTACATTGGGTAGAGATCATATACCGTCCGTTCATAGCAATGAGTGCGCTCCTCTCTATTTAAAAACCGAACACAGCTAAAAAGGATTTTGGCAGACACTTGATGTCTCGATGCTTGCGTCAAGAGAATGGTGATCAGTACCACAGCAACACAAGCGAGAATACCTGCAAGAAGCATGCGTGCCCGTACCATGCAGTCACTATAGCAAAGTGGTACACTGTCCTTGTTTTATGAATGACGCAGTCACAATATTGGAGGGCCTTTTAGAGGCGCGCCCGCTACAGCAATACCATCACCACACACCTACACGATTCGAGCCGGACGACCAATTTCTCCTAACGCCACACATTCGCGGTGCCGCAATGCCTTCGCTTGCACGAACCTTGCGTGAACATACCATCACTCGATCAGTGGTCTTCTGCTCCCCATACCTCCAGATTGATCCTATGATTTTTTGGACACACCGCTCTCTGGGGATACCTCACGCATCTGTTGCGGCTCCATTGCAAACACCGACGGCGGTCGAGCTTATCAAACAAATCGAACCGCAGTGCGTCCTTGCAACGGTGGAAACCGCAAGATCGCTTCTCACTGCTCTTGACACCGCAGGAATTGCCCATCCGCCTATGTGGTATCTATTACGCAACACAGCCTCGGTAGAGCGTTTAGCAAGTGACAGTCTTGTTCACTACGATCTCCATGTTGTTCCAGGACTATCCGTCGCCTATCAATGTGAGCAACTCGCCACCGAGTCTCGAGAACGCTTCCATCTTGCCCCCGAACTCATCTGGAGTGAACAGAACGGCATGCAGTACGCAAGTACTGAACCAGATGCTCCACTCAATTTCAGCGCTATCCCGATTTTCAGAAATACCACCAACCAAAAATGCATGTGCGGAAAACCCGCAATAGCAATTGCACCATGAACGAGCTTATGCGACAGAAAGTGCAGGACGCATTCCAGGAAGCTCTGGGAAACGAGTTTTCGGCATTTTACCGAACATGGTACAAAGAGCAGGAAATTACTCCAACCTCCTCATTTCCTCGAACTCTACAAGAGTGGCGCACTCTACCGTTCCTTACCAAGGAAAAGCTTGTGGCCACGCCGTTCCTCGAACGCCTGTTTGTACCTTGGGAAAAAGCCCACTCTATTCGCACATCGTCAGGGACAAGCGGGCGCGGTGTGGTACTCATCCCTCGCAATTTTCATGTCGACCGGTCGTACCTAAAGGAAAAGTTCACTCGAATTTTATCTTTTTACTATCCGCATTTCGGTATGGACGAGGCATGCGAGCCATTCAAACTTGGCCACATCGGTGCAATACAAAAAATGCCGGAGGCAACCGCCCGCATGTCATCACTCTTCAAGATAGATGCGCTCGCAGGTCCATGCAGTCCTATCCTTGCATTTGCACCCTACCTCCTGAAGGTATATTCCGGAGCAAACATACGCTACATTCATCTGTGGGGCGAGAAGCCAGCAGATGTTCAATTTCAAGAAATGGCTACGAAATTTCCAAATGCTGAAATTACCTGGGAGTATTCCAATATCGAGTCTGGTGGGCGTAGTGGGTACGCGTGTGCGCATCTAGAAAGTCTTCGTGACGATCGCGTCCACCCATACACGGACAAATTTTATTGGGAGCTCATAGACCCTGAAACAAGCGAGGTAATCGAAGATCTGGATCGAGACGGTGAAATTGTTCTCACAACTCTGTGGGGTGGGAACGCAATCCCCGCTATCCGCTATCGCACCGGCGATCTCGCCCGGCGTGTTGCGAAAACATGTGCATGCGTATCAGAAGAAACGGTCTACCAAATGCTCGGTCGGGTTGCTTACGACCGAGCATTTATCCCAGGAGGTGAGGTTAAAAGCGAAGAGCTTGAGCGCATTCTTGCTCCTTTTGCCGCCGAAATCGAAGGGAACTTCGAACTGCATATTTTCAAGAAGTCTGACACAAAGCCTCAAATCGTCCTCTATGTACACCCGCGCACTCGAGGGCTCGACTTGCAAGGGCTTGCCAGACATCTCATTCGAAACATGCGTATAGGTACAAATCGCTTCCTTAGCGACTCGATAAATTCCTCTCTCATTAGTTCTGTTACCTGTGAACCAATGCCAGACCATGACAAAAAAGTGCGACGCATTGTCTCCCATGGGTAATTACGGAAAATTAAGAATCCTATGCTACACTATTTTTATGAAATCAGTGCGTAAAATGATTTTTGGTCTTGTTGCTCTCATACCGTTCGTTGGCACGCTATCTTGGATAACTGATCAGGTACATGCGACCCCCAAAGACATATCAGGACAAGAGTCGATTGCTTCTGCAGTAACAGGTTCCTGTACGCAAGAGAAATCTCCTGCGGATGTAACTTTCATAAGCTGTGGTGGTTTCTTCTAGCCCACTCAAACAGATTTACAAATTCGCAAAGGGCTATCTCCTCATCCTTACCTACTGTATACTCGCTTTGGAAATCGCGAGGTGATTATGGAAAGATCGACACAATGCCCACCTATCGCTATTATTGGCGCGGGCCCTTTTGGCCTTTCACTAGCCGCTCGCCTTGAAAAGGCCGCCGTGCCTTATCTGATTTTTGGTAGGCCATTTGATGCGTGGATTCGGATGCCTCAGGGACTCTTGCTAAGAACCAAGCTCAATGCGGGGTTTGATCCCTTCGGGGATCGTAGCTTCCGCGTGTTCATTGAAGAGCACGAAGTCGACATTGGTGATGGCACACAGCCTATACCACGCGAGCTGTTCATAGAGTACTTTCAATGGTTCATGCGACGCACTGAAATTCGCGTTCAGGAACATTATGTCCGCCGTATTGAAAAAGATGGGGCGCATTTTGTGCTGAAATTCGAGAGCCAGACAATAAACGCACGCGCTGTTGTGGTTGCAACAGGAATCAGCGAGCACGCCTATGTACCCGCAGAATACTCACAAATGATTCCTGCGTATCAGTGGGCACATACTGCTGATGCGCACGACATGCAACGCTTCAAGGATAAGCGCGTACTCGTAATCGGTGGACGCGCCGCAGGTCTCGAATGGAGTGCCCTCCTTGCAGAGGCTGGAGCAACTGTAGAGACGGTATATCGACATACCACACCCCAGTTCCAAGCCCCAGATTGGACAGTACTCAAGCAAATCGTTGAGGGGACCCTAAGAGATCCTGCTTGGTTTAAACATCTTACCGAAACTGATCGTGAGGAGATAGTCTCAAAAGTGCGCCCTGCTGGAAAGCAGAAAGTCGAGCCGTGGCTTGCGTCGCGGATGTCACATCCAAACATCACTCTGCGCCCTTGTACAAAAGTAGTTCGTCTGACTAAAGAGGAGGACCGTGTTCGTGTCATCGTTCGACACAATAATGTGTTGGTAGAATTACAACCCGTCGACTTTGTTATCTTCGCAACAGGATACAAGCCAGCACTTGCAAACATATCTGTTCTTGCCGAGTCACTACACCAAGAGATTGCATCTCATGAAGGCTACCCACTTCTCACCGAGCATTTCGAGTCGTCGGTGCCTGGACTCTATTTTACTGGCTTGATTGCCGAGAAAGAGTTTGGCCCGCTGATGGGATTCGTAAATATGTGCAACGCTTCAGCATCAATCCTCGAAAAGAAGCTTGCGGGTGACTCGTAATTTGAGGAGGTCGTATGACCTCCTTTTTATATATCGTCCACCCTGATACAACGGCCCAACCTCACAGCGATATTGTCAGAGACTCCAAACAGCGCTTTGACATATCGTTTGTAAATAACCCACAACAACCTTCTTGAAGATTCCTCTCTTTATAGAGCAGAGTCCCGTACTCTGAGAGAGCTTGATTGCACTGCGTCTCTACATCTTTCCCAGCAAAACTACACAAATCCTGCGCACGCCTCACTGCGTATCGGTTGCTCCCAAGATAGAGCAGTCTCTGCAACGATCCTATGTTTTAGCACTCAACCCTTCGAATTTGTGCATCGCATATAGTCGCAAGGCGTTTTGGATCTTGCACAAATGTCCATCCTAATCCAATAAAGACTCTGCGGTAGCACGATTCAATGTCGGCAGGCCACTCATCACAGAGAGATCCGACATCCTTCTTGCCATACCTAAATTCATCAAGATATACGGGCCAACTGACACGCGTACACGCGGAAATATAGCGGTCTTCACCAAGTCCTGCACAGTGAAGAACCGCTGGCAGGAGATGAGAGTTATGTTTGCCAAAAACATTTTAAGACTTCTCGAGAAGTCGGAAAATACAACTGTGGAGGTACCGAGGAGAATAATGGTGCATCCGATTCCGGCCAAGTACATTCGCTGTCTTAGTAACACGCGAAGCATGATAGCAATGTACCGCCCTTCTTAACCAGACGAATCCCTTGCCAGATCTTACCTCCGCGTGGCACCATCAGGCTAATGGAACGAATTAGTGCCCTATGGGTAGGAGCAGTAGTCATTGCTTTTAGCGTTTTTTTCCTTCTGTATACGCACTATACCGCACTAGCCATGCGAATTGAATTTTACGCGAGCATCTTGCAGGACGCACAAGTAAATGAGCGTGTTGTAGCCGGACGAACGCCTTTTTTATTTTTAGACGGAACGCCTCACCCCCAAACGAAAGAATCAATGTCTGCATACATCACTCTAAAAGCACTCGAGGTTGCGTATCTAAAAACAACCGCTAGAAATACCCCCTACTTTCCCCTTTCAGGGGTAGACCTCATCCGCTTCGAAAACGCTATAGCAGATCTCGGAGAAGCCCAGACCTCCCTGGCAAAAATTCAAAAAAATGACAAGGATCGTAAATCAGTACAGGAAGCTCTTTACCCTATTTCATTTCTGAAGTCCTTAGTAAAGACCGAGCGCACGCGCAGACAATTTCTACAATCAGGGAGCGATGTGGATGCACAGATGTATCTAGCTAATCTGGGTGAAGTCGTGCGTGCATACAAACACGATCTGTCAGCGTTCCGGAAAGCCTTTGTTGCAACTGTCCCAACCTCCGCCCGTACATATGGAACCGCTCAGAGCACTATTAGCAGGTTAGACACACTCCAAGCACTGGACATGCTTTCCCAAAGGGCATCCTTAATGGACAAAGCTATGGCCCAACGAGCTCGTTGTTTTGAAGGAACTATCAGTGACTGTAGAGCGAGCGACCTCGCTCTATCAAAGATCCCCTACACCAACTCACCACATATCCCAACACAAAAAGATTTGAGACAGGTACAAAATTCGAAACAATTTTATTTGAACCTTGGCTTTCCAGTCGCCTCCTATCCAGTAATCGCACTCGGGGCAAGCACCTGCCTCCAACCAGAAAAAACACCACCTCTCGTCGCAATTGCGCCACGCACAGAAAAATCATCATACGAAACCCATCCGGATATTTTGCCTCTTGGTAATGTTCGTTTCGTAAAGCCTAACTACTCTGGAAATTCCCCGTACATTACTTACTTTGCCACGCGCGACATTACCTACATTCCAGTTAAAGAATTTACCCATTACAACTGCCCCACAATGCGATCAGACATATCACGGATTTTCACCGTACTCGCCCTCAGAGATCATGCCCGTACCATAGATCTCAAAAAGTTTGCCAACCCTGAGCAAACGAGAAACCTTGTATTACTACGAGAAAAACTTCTTGCCAACGATGTCGTGAAAGAGGCAGACGCGCTTGCGTATCTGAGAGTTGCCCTCGAACTTACTAATTCGGGAAAACTCCCCGACACAGAGACCGCGGTTATTGCTGAAATTGCCACCGCCTTAAAAAACGAAACAGCGACTTTTGAATGGGTGCCGACCGAGATTGCACGCATGGAGAGAAAAAATATTTTTGTTGCCGAGCGAGGAATATATCCGGAACTAACGGCTCCTTTTCTTTTTTATGTCAGGAGCGGATTCTTTTCATTGATGTCATGGCCTCTACCCACCGAGTCGTCGGAAGAAAATTTACTTTTTACGGGAAAGGAGCACATCCTTCCAAACGAACCATTTTTGTACTTGAGCGATCTCGCATCCCAGCGCGAATCTGTTCGTGCAGTGCATGACTTCAAAGCCTATTACTCAGCATACGCTGAGTAATCTCGAGGTTAGCGCTCAGGAGCCGATAAACACATATCCCTCCAAGCCTCGGGTAGCTTCTCACAAAATTCTTTACGAGGGACATCATTTTGTGAGGTCCCTGTATACCGCCCGGAGCTTTCCGCAAGAATAGCGTAGCAAGAATTCCTGTCTGCAAGGCCATAGAGTTCGCAGAGCTCTATGGCTTTGGGAAGGCCTCCCGAGATTCCTCCCTGTGCTAAAATTTCCCGCTGCGTATGCATATGACAACTTTTTCGCCAAGCGCTGGATACTCCACTGCATATCCTTTGTATGTCGTTTAGCTCACCTACATTCTTCCACCCAACCGCAAGAAACATTTTTGCATAACACCATTCCGTTTCGTGTGTATCGGGCTGATTGGCACAAAACACATCAATGCCACCTCCTGTCTCTATAACTTCTGAAAAGATTGGCCAGCTTCCTCTCATACAAGCACCCCGGTGGGCGGGGCGGGGAAATGTGTCACAAAAATCCTGAACATTCTCGCGATTCAGCGAATAGAGTTTTGACGGCTCCCATTCAGGGTCTATGAACGAAAAAAAGAGCATCATCACAACCCCCGTATAACATCGGCGAGCGTCCGTAAAACTTTGATCTACAATACTCTCACTAGTCACTCTGTCACAAAGCGGCAAACTGCGTCTAACATCACCCCCTGTGATGTAGTACAGCATGTGTCCTAATCCATGTACACAACTTAGACGATCATTAAACCGCATACCTTCACATGCCTTTCGAAAAACAGGGAGTTCCCTTTCTATTTCCTTGTCAGAAAGCCCTTCGTGGTCATACGCGGCTATCGTGAGACCGTGTACATATCCGCCTGCGCAAATACTTCCGGGTATTTCTTCCTTTATAAAGTCGGCCCACCGCTTAGGATTATTTCGCACTACCCGCTGTCCTAGCTCATGCGCAACAAAATGACAATCCGCAAGTGCTGGTTCTATTTTTTGAGCACTTTTGACAAAGGAGAAGATTTCGCGCACCGAGAACTCCGGGAAAAGATCAGGAAGCGTGTCCTCGTAGCACTCCGTTCTTTCTTCCAGAGAACGAAACAGGCAAGGGTAAGCCACCTTGCCCGCTGCCACCCACAGAGGACTGATAAAAGTGCTCCCGACTACCAAAAGTCCTGTGCTGAGAACAAACAAGATAGACCATTTTTGGGACATGCGCATAAGTCAGTAATTGATGACGGCTGAACACCTCATCAATGACACACTCTACCCGAGTGCTACCTACTTACGCAAAGATGCTCGTTTTTCGTCTGAGACTTCGATAATTTGTACCCCACGCTCAACCAAATCACTGCGCACTTTATCTGCAAGGGCTATTGAATCTTCTCGCTCCGTAGCCGCCGCTGTTGTAGCCGCGCGTTTCAAAGCATCTTGCTGGTCTGGAGTAAGTGTCCTTAAAAATGTATCGTCCACAAGAATCATCGTGGCGAGAAGTCCGTGCCGAGTTTCGACGATCGTAGGAAATGTAAACCCGCCCGGTAATTCCGCCGCCCGGGTGTAAGTAAATTCAACACCGTCGGCCGTATTTCCGTCATCTGAAGAAAGAATTCCTAGTTTTTCGAATGCTTCGTTCACAGCCTTCCCGCCGGTTGCGACAATACGCTTCCCCTTAAGAGCACTGACACCTGCAGCTGACTTGTCTCGAAGCGCAACAGAACGGAAGCCGCCACTAAAAGTGAATGCTATGGCTTCAACAGAAGAACTCTTGCTTACCTGTGAAAGTATTTCTTTTCCCGACACACCATCTAGAAAAGCCTCTGCATCAGCATAGGTATTAAAAGCAAAAGGATCATCAAGCTTACCGGCGAGTGGAGCTTGGTCCTCAAAGCCTGAAACAATTGCAGTGCTCACCTGCACCGAGCCTTTCTTAAGAAGCGTTACAACATCGTCCTTGCTGATATCCCCCTCGTCAGAGTAGCCAATTTGAGATGGTTTTACTATTTCCAGTTTGAGTGTGCCTCCAGTAAGACGCGCGAGCTCGTCTGCAAATACTTGCGTTGAACGGTCAAAAACCGAGAATGGCCTGTGTGCAATCACCATTTTAATGGTCCGAGGCTCCGAGGCTCCAAACTTTCCGGCGGATATAAATAAATAACCTGAAACTCCGATAATACCCACCACCAGCACGAGGAAAATCCTATTCATGGTATAGATTTTAGCATCCGGCAATTAGGGGTCAAGCGACCGTACTTTGTATAAAAGAACCGCACTTAAATAGATACTTATGTAAAGCGGCACAAGAAGTAATCCAATTACCGTAAAACCTCCTATGCCGAGAAAAAGCTTGCCGGCGAGCCCCCCAAGCACGGAACCAGCACCACCGACGCCAAGTATCCACGGTAGCAGGATCTCACCTTGGCTACCCATCATACGAACACCGATTGGAAACAAAACCCCCAAAGACGCGCTTAGTAGTGAAACAAGCGCTAGAAGTATCACGATTTGAAAAAGATTCCCCGCAACAATCATGTGCACCAATTCATTCTCTGAGAGAGATGTGAATAGTAGTATCACCAGAACTGCGGAACTGCACGCGCTTCCGACCCAATTAAGTAGGCTTCTTTGCGCAAATAGTGACGAGATAAGACTCCCTACACCACCCCAGAAAAGGAAGCATCCGAGAAGCAACCCAAATGCATGCGTAGGGTTGGCAGATATAAGTAGAAATCTCTGAATAAATAGTACTTCGAGTAATACAAATCCGAAACTGGACAGACCGAAGAAAATGGCTAGCCCGAGAAAAAGTGCCCTTTGTGGGCCGGCACTCAGCTGTTCTAGCCCACTCGTAGCAAAGGGAATGCAGACAATACCCAAAAACAAAACTGTCAGTAGCACCATCAAACCCACTAATGTATCTCTGTAGATAACTATTCTCCCAAAAACAACTTGTGTACCTAAGTACAAGTTGTAAAAAGGTCGGTCATCACTCATAACCGAATCGTCTTTTGAGTACTCTAGCAATGCGGTTCCAGAAAAAAGACTTGGTGTTTCAAAGCCACGCGAGATACTCTCTCTACTTATCTTCTGAAAAAACTCTTGAGAAAAATCCGTTTTGCTAACAAGTAGTAACTCTTCTTTTCCTTCGCGTCCCTGCACCAAAATAACTTTGCCAGCAGGGTCTAATCCAAGAGAGCGCAGTGCTTGAACTGCCGTTCCAATCAAACGAGGATATATCCAGTTTGAGAGAGCGGTAAATGCAAAAACTCCTCCGGGGTTGAGATGTTCAAGCGAGGACCTAAACGCTTCGACTGTTTCGTTATAACGAACAAAATCAGTGGCAACGGCGACGCTTCCATAGCGACCTGATTTCGCGTTCAGTATTACATCATATGTTGATGTGCTCGTCTCCATAAATCTCCGCATGTCGTCAACAACAAGAGTAACGCCCTCCTTGTTGTATGGGTACGCTACCGGATGAGCAACCAGAGCGACTGTTTCAACCATGAGCGGGTTCATTTCTATGGCTGTTACATTCTGTGCTCCAAACATGCGAGCACGAGTAACATCGATTCCTGCCCCAGATCCTTGGATTAGGACATGTGATAAGTTGCCTTCCCCCATCACGGCAAATGGGATGGCGCGAATACCTCTTTCAAGAAACTTAGCATCGTCTTGTTTGGCGAAATCCACCAGGAATGTTGAAATCCAACCACATTCGATCGTCATACGAAAAACACGGACACCTGCCGGAATCTCTCTTTCCAATCCATCCCCAAATTCGTGCCCAACCTGGGACAACTTCTCTGTCTTCAACTTGTATACATCTATATGCGCATAGGAGTTGTTGACAGAGTAAAGAGAGAGGTCTTTGCAAGCAAGCGGGGAAACCTGGTGTACATACCAGCAAGTAACGAAAAGGGCGGCAGGGATGAAGATCGTGAAAAGTAATTTCCATTTCCGTATGCCGTGATGAAAGTTCGTGGGGTGTGCGTACGCCACAACAGTAGCGCACGCCACTAACAAGCTAAGTGTTATCATGTGTTCGTATCCGATGTAATCTGAGAACAGTGTTGCGAGAGCAATACCCATAGCCGCCCCCAAAAGGTCACATGCGTAAAGAATTGATATGTACGCCGAATACATTCTAAACACTTGTGCAAGAAGAACTCCAGCGCATGAAAAAACAACTAGACACGCGATAAAAAAAAGCCCACCGACCAGGAGGGAGGTATCCCCTGAAAACCTTGCCGCGTATTGAGCAACTAAAAACAGAAGCAGTATTGACGGTGGATAAAAAAAAGACACACCAACTAGAAAATAGTCGCTCTCCGTTATTCTCCGGGGCAGCAAAAAGACCGCAATTCCCCCAAGGCTAATGCCAAGCAGAGTCAGAGGTATGATGAGAAATTTATAATCTAGATCGAAAGCCATCTGAGCAGACCGAATACTTATCACTTCAACCAACAAAAGAGCCGTAGTGGTGAGGAAAAGTGCAACACAAAATGCCACAGTGGGCTTAGTAATTCGGACACTAGTTTCTGCTGTCATAGATATCTCATAAACACCGCCCAGGAAGCGTAGCACAAAAGGAAAAAGCCCCAAACGGGGCTTACTTATACAGATCAAATAGGAGTTTCCCGGCCGACGCTAGCGCAACGATTACAAAAAGGAAACGCATCCACGGATTACCCATTCGTACCGCTGACTGGACACCTGCATATGCGCCGACAACATAGGCCGTTGCAAGCACACCACCTGCAATAAGATCAACTTTGAGACTGGCCAGAAATATCACCGTCGCGACGACCGAGATGACAAAAGTGACTACCTTGGACATCGCAGCGCTCTCAAGGAACGAGAGACTGAAAAAGGCTACGAAAATAAACATGAACATGGAAGTGATCGCCATGCCAATGAAACCCCCATACAAACCTATGACGATCCCCGCAACAGCACCAACGATAAGGTTGTTTTGCGTGAGTTCGAAAATCTTTTGCTCAATCCCCAGTCCATTTTTACCGACAAGTACCACCAATGCTTCGATAACAAGTATCAACGCTATCAGCTGTACGAGTAGTGCAGGTTGCGTCTTGACTGCGAGAAAAGCTCCTGCCGCCGCACCCACCGCCGCAAAAACAGAGAACAGAAGCGCAGCCTTCACATTGAGATAGCCCTTTCGATGATAGCCAATGGCCCCTGTGCCGTTGTTGAAGATCATCGCGAACCGATTGGTACCAATGGCTATGTGTGGTGGTAGCCCCAAGAAAATGAGAGCTGGTATAGCTATCGAAGATCCACTACCGACAATCACATTGATATAACCTGCAATGAGCCCGATCAGCGCAACAGCGCCGAGAACCATTGGATCCATAGTTATATTCCTGTTCTGTACTACGCTAGGCGAAAATATAGCACACACAAAGCTCGAGTGGTACCATGATTTCTTATGGTAGGCACCCTTGAAAAATCCTATGAACAGCTGGGAGTCGAGCCACCCGGTAGTGCAATCGGGCATGCTGAATACCTGGCATTACTCGAAAAAGTCCAGCCCATTCTGCACACTATGCCGGTGCGTATTTTCCCCACATCTTTTGACCCTCAAAACCCGCACATATACGCCTTTCCGCGCACACACACCTGGCAATGGCAAAGTCTTGCAGACAATCTGCGCCAACTGTCGGCCAATGGGGTCTTGGTGCGACTCCCGCTGTATTGGCAATGTGAACCTCTGATTTTTCAAGCCTGCCAGGTTAGTAGATCCTTTTTCTTTCTAAACGAGCAGGGGAATATGCCTGTTGGCCGTGTAGCTATCCGCGACGCTTCTTTGGACACCGTGCTTACTACAAGTCAGGATGCTGAGCGCTTCCTTGCCCACATTTTAGAAGCTGGGTCCGCAGTGCCGCAGAAGTGGGTGATCGTACATCCGCTCGCTAGCGCACCGCCCGTATTACCCAAGGGGTTCACTCCCGCCCTCAGGTTATCTATGGCGCATGAAGTGCACTTGTTCCCAGGAATTCCTTTGTTTATACAATGCCCACATCTCAGCAAAAGTGCACATTTTCAATTTCATCTTGCGAACGGTTTTGTGTTTGATCCCGTTACCTCTTGCGTTTCTGGAACACAAGACGACATACTACCTCTTGTTAACTACAGACTTCCCTTTCATATCGAGAAAAGGCACGACACCTGTGCTTGCGGGTCACCTCTTTTTCTATTCGCCTAGTATGCTATCTCTTAGTGAACGAAAAAAACTTTTGGATCGATGTACACATCATCCGACCAATACCTTTTATCGTAACCTGTATGGTCTTAGACCTGGAGAATCCCTCACATGTGCCACCGAGGATGACTGGCAAAAAATCCGACCACTGACCAAGGCCGACCTCGCGGCAACTCCGTTGCAACTGCGTTCGTTTCTCCCTCTTTCCGTACTGGACCATTTACGCGCCTCGTCAGGCACAAGTGGACAACCTCCTCTGTTTAGCCCTCGGACACATGTTCGTCATCTAGATTATAGACTTGCCTATCATGACTTTAAAAAACCTTTTCTTACCTTTAGTGTCCCGATGATGCCCCATTGGCATGAAATGGTGCAAACCGAGCTGGGTCTTGCACCGCGTGTTATAACAATCGACCCACAGTATCCTGAGGCAACCGTTCGACTTGCGGATATTGCAGGTGTCGATGCTGCCTCCCTGTTTGCCTACCAGCTTCGCACTATAGGCGAAGCCATGAAGCAATCGGGGCTCAACAAAAAAATAAAGTTCCTCGAAATCGCCGGGGAGGCATGTTCTCGTGCCCGATACGAATACGCACGGGAAACATTTCCCAACGCAACACTTGTCCATTCGTATGGCTCGAGCGAGGTCGAAGATGTGCCAATGGGTATACCTTGTGGCACCATGCGCGAAAGCGAACCGTATGCAGTCTATCATCCAAAGAAAAGTCACTTTCTAGAAATCGCTGACTCAGACGGTAGGGTTATCGCTCCGCATCCTGGTGCCGAAGGCGACCTGCTGATTACCGCATACCCTGGTGAACCATCTGCATTTCCTTTGATACGCTTTAAGATTGGCGATACTGCGCACATTGTAGAATTACCATGTACACATGAAGAACCATGGTCTTTCACCATACTTGGTCGAACCGAAATTGATTTTCTAAAAATAGAAGGTGGAGTCGTGCGTGTTGACGAGCTTGAACGAGTCTTGCGGTCGGTCGATACGCTCGTCACAGACGAATTCGAGTTACATCGCCATGAACGACAAACCCCCGACGGGCCACGCGTTCAGCTTGAACTCCATGTGCAACTAAAGAAGCCTGTTGACCTCGATACCGTCGCTCACCTGGTTGCAGAAAACCTCCGTATAAGCCCTGAGAAGACATATGCACAAGGGGTTGCGTCCGGTCGCTTTTTGCCGCTCATATGCCTTCCCTTGATCAAGAGGAGTCCAAATCAAAAGCACAAAAGGGTGATTTCCCACACCTAGCACTTATTGACAAGAAGAGCGAGAGCGATATCCTTGCTACATGGTTGAATTTCTTTCAAAGTCCGCTCGCGCATTGCTTCTTGCAAGTATCGGGTTCATTATCACTACTCTGGGACTCCAAGCACAGGGCGGTGCCACACAGCAGACACTGGTCAGCCCACAGGATGATACTTCGGGTATTACAACCGATGCGAGAGAGACCCACATTGCAACCGCCTGCGTCCCCCAAGACACTGTTGGCAAACAAGATGAAATATTTTTCCTCAGTTGCGGCGGTTTATTTTAGCGGTCTCCTCGCGCTTACTGTTGTTGCTACCTTTTTTGTCGCAAATCCAATCTTTGCAGAAGCTGGTTTGGCTGAACAGCAATCTTTCTTTTCAAATGCACTTCGCGAGGCCCACATCAACGAGATTGTAACTGTAGCCGGTAAGGTTTTTCGAGTAGTAAACGGCATCGTCACAGCCGAAGACGGGCCGGTGAGCCCTGCAACTGAAGTGCAGGCACTGAGACTTGCATACGCAAAAACCGTAGCCAAGAGAAGCCCCTATTTTGCGCTCGCCGGAACCAGCCTGATGCATCTTGATTACGGGCTCAAAGACTTAGCACAGGCCCAAGAAAGGCTATCAAGGATTCAGGCAACTCGTCACAACGAAAAAATTGTAAGCACAACCCTGTATCCGCTTTCTTTCCTACGCGCAATGTCTGAACTTGAATATATGCGACGGTCGTTTATCAAAAGCGGTGCCGACTCAGACATGATCGCTTACCAAGCGTTACTGAACAAAGCACAACACGCGTACGCAGAAAACCTCGAGCAGTTCCAGAGAAGCTTTTTGTCAGTTGTCCCCGAAACAACCGGGGCCTACGGAACTGCCAATTCCATCATCACCCGAGAAAACTCTTTGCGGGCACTCGCCGATCTTTCAAGGCGCACAGAAAAACCAGGTCAGGCAATAAAAATGCGTAACCGCTGTTTTCGTGGCCGCATTAATGACTGCGTTGTTTCCGATCTGTCGGTACCTATTGTAGCTAGTGTAGCCAAAGTAACATTCAAGAAAATTGAAACTGACCAAGTTATCCGCTCGCATGCTTTCTATAGGAACTTTGGTTTCATCGTTGATGCATTACCGTCCCCTGTGCTTTCGCAAAGCGCGTGCACGAACTCTGAAAAAACGCCTCCTTTTTTTTCTTTTTCATACGAGCCAAATTTTTTTGGCTACATCGAACGATTTGGTATTGTTCCGATTGGGAATGTCCGCTTTTTTGAAACTGACCGCTACACGCAAGTACCCTATCTGGACTATTTCACCAGCCGTGGCGCACGATATGTCCCCGCAAAAGAATTTAACCATTATAATTGCCCTGAACTTGATCGGGATGTGGGTAGTATTTTCTCAACATTCGCTATAGGAAATTATGCAAGGCAGTCAAGTATCTTAGAACAGACGCCTCCTGCAGACACGAAAGTGTTGCAAAGAAGTGTGCGGGGAGTTTCTGGTACGACAATCCACGAATCTGATGCGCATACTTATTTGCAGACGGCACTGCAATTAGTTGATAAAGGACTGCTACCAGCGAGTATTTCAGACGAAATAATTGACCTTGCGGTTGCAACAAAAAACCAAAGCGCCGGATTTGAGTGGATCCCCACTGAAATTGCACGAATCGAGTTGCGGAATCTGCTTGCGCGCAAAAAGGGTGCCCAACCCGAACTTGCAGCATCCTTCCTATTTTTTGCACGCAGTGGTTTTTATGCCTTGATGATGAGTGGCAACCAATCCCTTGGGACAGTCCCTGAGCTATTTACTGAAAAGAAGCACATTCTCCCCGATGAACCCTACATCTATTTGAGTGATTTTCAGGAAATTCCTGGCGAATTACCACGCGCAATGAATGACCTCAAAGATTACCTGAAAATACACAGTGATTTATTATGGTAACGATGCATAAGACAGTCTGTGCCTTGCTGGTAGTGCTGGGGTTTGGTTGTGTCTACGGATTTATTTTCGCTCGCGAACACACAGACGAGTACATCACTGCACTTGCTCGAGAAGTACGACTTGAGCCGCTCTTTGCTATTTCTGGAACAGACCCCGATAAGTTACGCCGGGCAATAAGCAACCTAGAAACTGCTACGAGCAAACTTTCTGAACTGCAAAAAACTAATACTGAGATGCGGTATGTGCAAGAGTCTCTCTACCCGATCCAATTTTTGTATTCACTCGCTAACCTAGAGGAAACGCGCCTCGCGCTTATTGCCAGTCCAAGCAATGCCAATGCTATCGCATATGAAAGAAGTCTCATGTATACAATACGAGAAGGCGCTCGTGCGAATATGCGATTTGCACGAGCAATCAGAGGGCTGACAAGGCTTTCTCTTTCCAAAACTCCAGACCTATACTCACTTGCCGGATTAATTACCAAGGATTCGTTTGAGAAGGCGGCCCTTGCAAACAGGGAGCGTTTTAGAACAGCAACATACATTGCATACAGACGATGGATATGCCGGATAACACAACTTTGTTTTCAGAATGATACCAGTCCATTTTTATCTAAGGACTTACCTCCGCCACCGCAAGACTCTGCCGATCCTTTGTACATTAAACGCGTAGAAGATTTTTTTCTACTCACAAAGATTGTTGCCACCAGCACACCCGAAAAAATATCTATTATCCTCTCACAAAGTGCCTGCATTAGAGAACTTCCTGCCCCATACCACTATCTTTTATTTGCAGAGAAAAAGGTACGCTCTCGAGATACTGTTCACTTCACAAATGATATCTTCTTCACCCCTACGGAAAAGAGACCTGGTGCCATCCTTGCCCTTCTGGCAGAACAAGGCATCAATCATGCAATCGTCCGCCCTCTCCTCTTCTACCAATGCCCAGAGTCGCAGTATGACCTTGGTATGCTTTCTGCCATTAAAAACACACTGGCAATCGCAAAAAAAAGTCCGGGAGTTGCCCCAGTAACGCGCGCAAGACTTTTTAATGCACCATCGGATACAATGGCTTTTAAGTATGTACACGCTGCACTGCAAGAAAAAGATCTTACCCCGGACAAAAAGCTTGTCTATGAAGAAATCCTGCTGCAACTCGAAGCGCGCAACACCCGATTCGATGTCCTAATCCAAGAAATTGCCACCGTGATAGATACTCGCGCATCACAAGTGGCACGGGATGTACCGTTTGAGCTTAACGCCCTGAACATGTTTCTGACACATAGTGCCTTCTCATCACTTTTTCTTACTCATGACACCAGCGTCATCAAAGAGGTTGCAACCCTTACCGAGAGGGCGCCCCAGTACCTCGCAGAATATGAAGCGACACATGCTCGCTTCTCAGAATTGCAATTTACCGTTGGTGTTGACGCTCTGGTACGCGCGTCAACGGCACTACGAAAATTCGACACGCCGAGTGAGCATCTCTAATATACTCGTTTCCACCACGGCGGAAGATACATCCACCAAGGCAGTTTTACATTTGGATGAACGAGCTGACCTGGCGGTACCAAGGTTTTTTCGTCTTTTTCAACTGCAGGAATAATGGGGTTGGCTAAAATATACGGATCATGCCGAACGCCAGTCACCTGCCAGCTCACTTCACCGTTGGGAATTCCTCCCGCAACAACAAAACTATTATTCTTTACACCAGACTCTACATGTAAGTCTGGCATCGGGCCCCCAATCGGGCGCACCTGGTAACGATATGCTGTGTTTAGTGCTTCAAAATAATCAGGCAATAGGACTGTAACCGAACCAGTCTCATTCAATACAGCGGTCCCATCGTACATGTTTAAGACATCCGGCGATTCAACGAATGAGTGGTAAAGTAGTTTGTTCTTGGGGTCTAGTGGATGGTCAATAACGAAAGTTCCAGAACCTTTCGAGATTGCGCCCGTCACAGTGAAGTTTCCGGATGCCGCAGCATTCTTGGTAAATGTCGTTTGATAAGTGCCCTGGTAATAACCTTGATAATAGGCTTGGTAGTATGCTTGGTAGTATGCCTGGTAATAACCTTGATAATAGCCCTCCCCATACGCGCCTACACTTCCTGGGAAAAGAATTATCATCACCCCAAACAGGAAGGCTTGCGGATATTTTTTTATTGACATAACGGTTCGAAGAGACATTTTCCCCGTGGTACGGGTGTATGCTCGTTTTTAGGAACGGTGTTCACAATAGGATTTGCAAGAATATACGGATCATGCCGAACGCCAGTCACCTGCCAGCTCACTTCACCGTTGGGCATTCCTCCTGCAATTGTAAAATGATTATCCTGTATTTTTTCTTTTATGTAGAGGTTCGGCATTGCCTCATAGAGCGGGAAAAATTGATAACGAAAATCCGTATTCAGCGCCATGAAGTACTTTGGCAGTTCAATCGTTACCTCACCCACCCTATTGAATCGAGTGACGCCATCGTATATATTCAGCACATCCGGCGATTCAACGAATGAGTGGTAGAGTAGTTTGGTATATGGATTGATAGGATGATCTATAACAAAAGTACCGCTTCCTTTGGAAAGAGCCCCTGTAATCGCAAGGTTACCCAAAAAGTTTACATTTCCCGTGAGAGTAAGTGCAAGAACAGCACCGGGAAAAAGTATCAATAGGCTCGCTAGTATGTGAATCCTCCTCATTTGCATAGTTCTTCATGGATGCATTCACCAATATCAACAATCTGGTCTGGTCCTTTAGGCACCTCCACTTCGATTGGGTAGGTTTCAATAAACGGGTCCTTTCGTATACCAGTCACCTGCCAGCTCACCTCTCCGTGCGGTATTCCTCCTGAAAGAACAAAAGATGGCTCGCTTGTTAGCCACACTCGCCGTACACCTCGTTGTAAGTGAAGGTTTGGCATGGCGCTCGAAAGGGGAGATGCCAGATAGCGATACTCCATATTAAGGACTGGGAAGTAGCTTGGTAAGTACACGGTGACTTCCCCATTCTCGTCAAGTTGCACAACACCAGAGTATATATTTTTTACATCCGGCGATTCAACGAATGAGTGGTAGAGTAGTTTGTTCTTGGGGTCTAGTGGATGGTCAATGACAAAAGAACCGGAACCTTTGGAAAGAGCCCCGATTACACTTGCCGCCCCAGTCACCGTGGTGTTTGTGGTAAGTGTTGCCGCAAGCACAACCACCGGAGACACTATCCCGAGCGCAACAAGTACTACTAGCCACTTTCTATTCATATCGTATGCAGTATACCTCCAGTGCTACCAGGTAAAAAGCGTCTGAACGGTGGCTATGGCGAAGGCAATGGTACTGGTGATAAATTCGACCAATATATCAACAGCACCGATAGCCATTCCTACCGCGGCCGACTGCCCACGCATATCTCCCGCTCCAGCTGCCCTTGGTTCCTTCGACGACAGCACGTGTGTTCCTGTTGTATCGCCATCTTGATCGGGGCGAAGATTCTGCCACTTCTCATGATCATAGCGATTTGCGGTCAGTCGCATCGAGACTTCCCCTTCCTCGCTTCCGGAAATCACGAGCGTGTTCTTGGCGATGTCTTTCTTGTAGAAGACTTGTCCGTCAAATGCCGGTGTTAGTTGTACAACCAGGTTCTTCCATTTTTCACCAAAGTCAGTAGCCTGGTAAAAAAGCCAGAAATCGTTTCCTTTCTCTAGCTCATCAAACGCAATAGTCGCTTCATACTTGCCAGTCTTTGCATTGTAGGAATCAAGCATCACTACCTGTGTTGTTTCTTCCTTTACCCCCGTCATCGCGGGCACAAATGTCGCATATTTTATTCCATCAATGGTATACGGTGGGTCGATTGTCGAAACATCGAGCTTGCCGTTTATCTTGATATCGCCTTGGAATGTCGATGTGGCTTTTCCGAGTGTTGTCACCCCACCGTTACCGATGTAGATATTCTCAGCGACAGAGAATTGTTGTGCGGGCGTAGTGGTGCCGATACCCACCTTGTTGCTGTCACCTTTGATAACCAGCTGTGATGGGACGCTGGTAGTGCCAAATCGAATGTCTTTGCTGTTTGAAGAGTATGCAAGTGTGTTTCCGCTCGAATCTGTTCCAATCGAAAAGCGTGTTGCGCCAGCTGCTGTGAGGTTGATGAATGTGCTATTGTCTGCGGCTTGCAACGCAACCAACGAACCACTTGGTGTTGAAGTACCCACTGCCAACCCGGTCTCGACGACCAAGTTACCTGTTCCTGCCGGAGCACCTGTGGGACATGAACCCCCAGTACACACCCACATGTTGTCTGCATTGAGAAATACATCGTCACCTGAAGGGTTGATCGTGTAGTCACCTGATGCATCCGTAAGAAGATCGGTGTAGCGCGTGGTGTCATAGGCAATAGCCTGCTGGGCGGTTGAAACTGCACTGGTGAGTGAGAGCGCACGGAAAGGACTCGTCGTCCCGATACCGACGTTGCCGGACGAGGTGAGTCGCATTGCCTCACTAAGACCAGGATAGAGACCGATCCCAGAAGTGCTATCTGCCCAAAGTCGGACGAGGTTAGTTGTGACATCTAGCGCACCACCAAAGCCGAGAGCCCCATCATTCAAATGCGCTGCATCAGAAAGAGAGCCGGTGACCATGACGGCGCCTGTACTCACCAGCGTTTCGTTTGGCGTCGTCGTCCCGATGCCGATGTTGCCACCGCTATCAATAGTAAGACGATCAACACCGGCTGTTTTCAATCGCAGTCCATGCGAGCCCGCCGTGCCAAAACCGTAGTATGTGCCCAAATCTTGTGTTCGCAGAATACTGGTTCCGTTCGTAACATCGATATATCCCAAGTTCGTTGCGGGCAGCTGGAATTGCGCGATGGTGAGATTAGCATTCGAACTTCCATTAACATTTAAATTCCAAGTTCCCGGACTCGCCGTTCCAATGCCCACATTGCCACTTGAGCTCACGACGAAGTGCGTCGCTGTAGAGGAGCCGATTGCGAATGTATTCATCCCCGCCGCCGCCTCGATCGAGAGGCGCGCCCACGGTGAAGTAGTGCCAATACCTACTCTGTTGGTCGAATAGTCGTATACAAATCCGCTCGTCTCAATAGTGAGCCCACCTGCCAATGTCGAGGTGGCGCTGGCACTTGATGCGACCAGTACCGGCGAGGTAAGCGTCGTGCCATCAAAGGTGAACCCTGAATTCGAAGTGAGTGTTGATGCGTCTGACCAATAACCAACGCGGTTTGCAGCACCTGAACCCGCCACCGTACCACTCAAACAAGTTCCATTGACCGCAAAGCAACCAGCAGTGAGGTTGAATCCTACATTTGATGTTGAAGTTGCGCTACCTGAAATAGTGAGGCCAGAGAGTGTGGTGGTCCCAAAGCCTGTTGCCGCAATCGAGAGGAAGTCGCTGGTGCCAAGTGCGGA
>ERZ1292623.281-Hain-H51-01um-R1-281-length-57066-cov-24_pt1 | contig 57066 bp, 57 predicted proteins | sample MGYA00564398_ERZ1292623 | MGnify/ENA primary metagenome ERZ1292623 (study PRJEB36523, sample SAMEA6512633) | groundwater metagenome | collected 2019-01-07 | study: AquaDiva: Metagenomics assemblies of 32 groundwater samples
AAAAACTTGAAATTGTCATTCGTGCGGCTCCGCCGCCTTTCTGGATTTTCGCGGGCCTTCGCCTCGCCGAAGTGGCTTCGGCCACGCCACGCAGGCGGGGGACTTCCTCGCCCCGAGCCTGTCGAGGGGCGAAAGCGGTTCGGACTAATTCAAGAATACTGCACCAAGACAAAAAAACCGAGAGCTCTCGGTTTTTTTGATATTGGACAGACAAATTTCAAACAGGCAAAAGTTTTATAAATTAACTATATCTGCTATGCTCAAAGCGGAGGTGCTTATGATAAAAGATGAATCAAATAATCTGCCACCGCATCTGCCGACGCCGGAGGAGATAGAAACAACTAAGCTCTATGAAGTTCTTTTACGGGAAGGATGGAAGTCAGTCAAGGGCAACCAATGGGTTAACGAAGCCGGGGAAAGGGGGTATTACTTGATCGCTATGCAAAAGGAAGGCGAAAAAACAATCGTTCTTCAATCTCCTGTTTCTTTGTTTATTGTTCGTCTGCCTGAATCTTAAAAACGGTCCGCAAAAACTGCGGACCTGATTTTTTTGACAATTCCCAAGCCTTGTGATAATATAAATATACTGCACATTTACGTTTAAGGAGAACATATGCAGAAAGTCGCGCTCTCTAAAAAAATTGCGCGGATAGGGGGCTGGGTATTCCTTTATGTTGCCTTTGCCTGCGCCTTCGCAGGCTGGGTATCACCGGAAGAAGAATGGAGAGCTTGGGCAACGACATCGGTGATGCTCATTGCCGGCGGCCTGGCCGCTCTTCTTTGGGGCTACCGAGGCGAAATCACATTTCGCCTGGAGCGCGAATGAGAGACGCTCAAGGCAAATCAGTTGACCCGTCAAGTCTTAAAGATTGGCGGGTTTTTGTTTTTTAAAACGAAGGATTGCTTAAATAAATTTTTTATGATAGAATTTTTTCGAACTGGCTTTTTAAAAAGTATGGCTCTAACCCCGAAAGAAAAAACAAAAATCATCCAGCCGCAGTCGCTCCACGAAAAAGACACCGGCTCTACCGGAATTCAAGCGGCTTTATTCACCGAAGAGATAAAACGGCTGATTAAACATTTAAAAGACCATCCCAAAGACCATTCTTCCAGGCGGGGTCTTTTGAAAACTGTTTCCAAAAGAAAACGGCTGCTCGATTATCTAAAAAAAGATGATCCGAAAAAATACAGCTCAATCATTAAAGACCTGGGGCTAAAACGTTAAATGGCTTACAAAATAGCTGCCATTGCTTCTTCTTTGCCTAAGCTTTTCATGCATTCTAAAAAAACCCAGACTGTGGCTGTTTTCGTTGACGCCCAAAACATGTACCACTCGGCCAGAAACCTTTACAAAGCCAGAGTCAACTTTAAAGAACTTTTAAAATTCACTGTGGCCGGAAGAAATCTAATCAAGGCCAATGCTTACGTCATCAAAAGCGACATCCCCGAAGAACAGGGTTTTTTCGAAGCTTTAGAACGTTCAGGCTATTACCTGAAAATGAAGGATCTCCAAATTTTTCCGGGCGGAATGAAAAAGGCCGACTGGGATGTCGGCATGGCCATTGACGCCATCAGCATGGCTCCCAAAGCCGAGGTGATGGTTTTCGCCACCGGCGACGGTGACTTCATCCCTCTTTTAGAGTATCTGAAACATCAGGGAATCACCGTGGAAGTGGTGGCTTTCAGAAGAAGCACTTCTTCCAAGCTAATTCAAGCCGCTGACAAGTTTTATGACTTGGAAGAAGAAGCCGAAAGATTTTTGTTAAGAAAATAGTTCGAGACCTCGACTGAGCTCGGTCGAAGTCCAAGCTCACCATAAATGACCAAAGTCAAAAAGTTTTCAACTGAATACGGGGGCAGAAAACTGGAAGTAGAAATAGGCAAACTGGCTGAACAAGCAGACGGTTCTGTTTTTATTAGATACGGCGACACTTCAGTTTTAGTGACAGCGATAATGAACGATTTTCAAAAAGACGCAAACTATATGCCCCTGATTGTAGATTACGAAGAAAGATATTACGCCGCCGGAAAAATAAAAGGCTCAAGATGGATAAAAAGAGAGACCCGGCCCGGCGAAGAAGCGATTCTCCATGCCCGGATGATTGACCGGACCCTGCGCCCCCGCTTTGATCAAAGGATTAGAAACGAAATTCAAATAGTCGCTACCGTCCTCTCTTTTGACGGAGAAAACGACCCGGATATACCTAGCCTTATCGGCGCTTCTTTGGCTTTGATGGTTTCGGATATTCCTTTTTCGGGCCCGGTGGCCGGAGCCAGAATCGGAGAGATAAATGGAGAATTGGTCTTAAATCCTAATTATGAACAAAGGGTAAAATCATCTTTTGATCTAGTTGTCGCCGGAATAGACGAAAAAGTGAGCATGCTGGAATTTGAAGGAAACCAGATTCCGGAAGACCGGGTTCTAAAAGCCATTGACTTCGGCCATAAAGAATACAAAAAAATAATTGAATTCCAGGCTGGAATCGCCGGCCAGCTTAAAACCGAAAAAAGAAAACTGGAAATTTTTGAACCGGAAGAAAAAGTAATCAAGGCGATAAAAAATTTTCTCAAAGACAAGCTGGAAAAGGCCATTTATGAAACCAATGGCAAAACTAAAACTTGGTCAGCTTTGGATGCTTTAAAAAATTTGCTGATTGAACACTTAAAAGAAAATTATAAAGACAACTCGGACTTATTCAAAATTTTAAAAGAGCTTGAAAACATAGTTGGCCAAGAATTAGATGAAATCGTCCATAAAAACATTTTGGAAAAAGAAAGAAGGTCTGATGGAAGAAAATTAGACCAGATAAGGCCCTTGAATATTGAGGCCGGAGTATTACCGAGAACCCACGGTTCGGCCATTTTCCAACGGGGCGAAACCCAGATTTTAAACATCCTGACTTTGGGCAGTCCGGGCAAAGAACAATGGATTGAAGAAATGGAAACCGAAAAAAAGAAATACTTTATGCACCATTATAATTTCCCGCCTTTCTCCGTCGGCGAAACCGGCCGGGTCGGCTTTCCGGGCCGAAGAGAGATCGGCCACGGCGTTTTAGCCGAAAAATCCCTTGAACCAGTCGTACCAACTAAAGAAAACTTCCCCTACACTATCCGCCTTGTTTCGGAAGCTTTATCATCTAACGGCTCAACTTCAATGGCTTCGGTCTGCGCTTCTTCTTTGGCTCTGATGGACGGCGGAGTACCGATAAAAGAACCAGTGGCCGGTATTTCAATCGGCCTGGCTTTATCGCCGGACAAAAAAAGATTCAAGCTTTTAACTGACATCCAAGGCGAAGAAGACCATTACGGCGACATGGATTTCAAAGTGGCTGGCACGAAAAATGGAATTACAGGCATTCAGTTAGATGTCAAAACCGACGGGTTGACTAATGAAATAGCTGAAGCCGCTTTAGAAGAAGCCCGCAAAGCCAGGCTTTATATTCTTGAAGAAATGAAAAAAGTGATTGCCTCGCCTCGGCCCGAACTTTCGCCTTTCGCCCCCAGAGTCTACAAAATCCAGATCAACCCGGACAAAATCCGAAATGTCATCGGACCGGGCGGCAAAATCATCAATGAAATCATTGCCCAGACCGGAGTCAATATAGATATTGAGGACTCGGGTTTGGTCTTTGTCACTTCGGAAAAAGAAGAGGGAGCTAAGAAGGCGCTTGAATGGATTAATAACCTGACTAGAGAAGTTAAAGCCGGGGAAATTTTTGAAGGAATCGTAGTTAAGATTACTGACTTCGGCGCTTTTATTGAGCTTTTCCCGAACCAGGACGGTTTGGTCCATATCTCGGAAATCTCGGACAAACGGATTGAAAGAGTTTCCGATGTTTTGAAAGTCGGCGACATGGCCAGAGTAAAAGTCAAAAAAATAGATGAACAGGGCCGAGTCAGTCTGACGATGAAATTCTAGCTCGGGTTGTGTCATTTGAAGGATTATTTGTCTGCGAGTCTTGAGAGAAGAAATTGCTATACCGAGTCGCTTTCGTGAATTAGCTATACTTCAAGTAAGTTATTCACAGCCTGGTATTTATCATCTCTTAAAAGAAAACATATAATATACGTAATGCCAGACGAACTAAAAAATCAGGGGGACCAAAAACCTATTTCTTTGGAGCCGCCCAAAGATATTGAAAATCTTTTAAAAGAGCTGCCCAAAATCGATCCCCCCAAACCCACAGCTCCTCCGGTTTTATCTCCGCCAAAACCTCAAACACCGCCTCCCCTAAAACCCATATCTCCCCCTCCAGCCTCCAGCCTCCAGCCTCCAGCTCCCCAGAGTGCTAAATCTTTTGTCCGAACAATGGCCGAAGATCTTGAAGCCGCCAAAAAAGGGATTAAACCGGAATCGAAGCCATTTGAAATCAAACCGCCGCCGAGCATCCCCAAAACGACTCCTCTGCCGCCTCCTTTAAAAATACCTTCTTCCCCCCAGATAAAACTCGGACCGGCAGAAAAAACCAAATCATTGGAATTGCCTAAAATAGAGCCTTTGCCATCAAGCCCTCCATCTGCCAGAAAATTCGCTTTAAGCCCGAAGTTTTTAATTCTTATTTTGGTTATAATCGCGGCAGTCTTTGCCGGAGCCTGGTTTTTCCTGACCAGAGAACCAAAACAAGTGGTGGTTATTACGCCAACCCCCGCCCCGACTTCCAGCCCAACGCCAAAAACTTTTTCCGAACTCATTCCTTCTACCAGTCAAATTACCATTTCCTCAACTAAAAATTTCCTGACCGTCCTGACTAGCGAAATAAACTCTCTGACTTTAACCGCCGGCAGTCTGACTTTCTTAAATCTTATTGATGAAAATGGCGCTCCGTATTCCCTGAATCAAATTTTTGAAAAACTAGGCATTATCCCTCCAGCTGGCCTCTTGGAAAATCTGGATTCCGATGAATGGATGATCGCTGCTTACGGTCAAAAAGAGTCATTCAATTCAAAGAGTCTCTTAACTTTCAATGAAGCGCCCAAACCGAAAATAGTCTTAGCAGCCAAGATATTCGACTTAATTCCTTTAAGAAGCACATTAAACAACTGGGAGTCTGCCATGACCGACGACTTAAAAAACTTATTCGGCCTCGATTCAAAAAAAGCAACCAGCGAAACATTTCTGGATAATATCTATGGCGGAATCGACATCCGATACCGAAACTTTCCTTTTGCCGATAAAAGTATTGATTACGCTATCGTCAGTCTAACCGAATTCAATGCTGATTACTTTGTTCTTGCCGGCTCCAGAGAAAGCATTTATTCGGCTATTGATCTCTTGCAACGTCAATAAAAACTCTTGTCTTGACAAGTAGAAACAACCGGCAAATAATTAAGCTAAGGGGCAACTCGGCCTGTTATTTATTATAAATGACACCTCAACAACTTGAACAATTAAAGAAAAGCTTGGCTGAAGAAAAAAAGAGGATCGAAAAAGAATTAGGCGAAATCGGCCAAAAAAATCCCAAAGTAGAGGGTAATTTTGACGTTCGCTTTCCCCAATACGGCCAGGGCAAGGATGAGAACGCCCAAGAAGTGGCTGAATTTGAAAAAATGAAAATTCTTGAAGCTAATTTAGAAAAAAGGCTCGGCGAAATAAACGAAACTCTAAAAAAAGTTGGGGAAGATACTTATGGAACTTGTCAAAGCTGCTCGGCCGAAATAGAAAAGCCGCGGCTCAAAGCCATGCCTACGGCTTCTCTTTGTTCTGTTTGCGCTAAAAAAATATAATAGACATTTCGATATATCAATATATATGGGCAAGAATCCATATGATTATTTTGTCCGGTATAAATAAACATTTATTTATACCTCACTTATAATTATAATTTGAGTAATGACCTCAAAAATATTTTCTGCCGCCATCATCGGACTTGACGCCATTCCGATTGAAGTTGAAGTTGATACCTCGCGCGGCCTGCCTTCTTTCAATATCGTCGGCCTGCCGGATAAAACCGTCCAAGAATCAAAAGACCGGATAAATTCGGCCATAAAAAATTCCGGCCTCCAAAATCCTAAAAAAGAAAACCTGAAAATAGTGGTTAATCTTGCTCCGGCCGACATAAAAAAACAGGGGCCGACTTATGACCTGCCGATCGCCGCCTGTTACCTTTTGAACACCAAGCAGGTTGAATTCGACTACAAAGAAAAAATTTTCGCCGGAGAACTGGCTCTGGATGGCTCATTAAGAAGTATAACCGGAGTTTTGTCGATCGCTCTAATGGCCAGAGATCGCGGATTTAAAGAACTAATCCTACCCAAACAAAACACCAAAGAAGCCAGCCTGATCAAGGGAATCAGAATTATCGGCCTTAAAAATTTAACCGAACTGGCCGCCTACTTAAACGGTCAAATTTTGATTGAGCCGGAAAAACCGGCTGATTTCTCAAAATTATTAATCGACGGTAACAATCAAGATTTCGACATCTCTGAAATCAAGGGGCAGGAAACAGCCAAAAGGGGCATGGCCATTGCCGCAGCCGGCTTCCACAATATCCTTTTGACCGGGCCGCCGGGCGCCGGAAAAACAATGCTGGCCAAAGCCCTGCCTTCAATCATGCCGGCTCTTTCTTTAAAGGAAGCTCTCGAAATAACTAAAATACACAGTATTGCCAACGTTTTAAAATATACGGAAGAAGACAATGGCTATTTAATCAGTCAGAGGCAATTTAGAAATCCACATCATACTGCTTCGGCCGCGGCTTTGGTCGGCGGCGGAGCCAATCCCAGGCCCGGCGAAATAAGCCTGGCCCATCGGGGCGTTTTGTTTTTGGACGAATTCCCGGAATTCAACCGCGACGTTTTGGAATCTCTGCGCCAGCCCCTTGAAGAAGGAAAAATTTCAGTTTCGCGGGCCAGCCACTCAATCACCTATCCAGCCAGGTTTCTATTAGTCGCTTCAATGAACCCCTGCCCCTGCGGAAATTATCAAAATCCCCAAAAAGAATGCCTCTGCGCTCCGGGAACCATAATGCGATACCAGAAAAAAATCTCCGGCCCGCTCTTGGACCGATTCGACATTAAATTAAACGTGCCGCAGGAAGACCCCAGAAAATTAAAAGACGAACCGAATTACCAAGAATCAAAAGAGACAAGAAAACTGGTGGAAGCAGCGAGACAAAAACAGCTTGAGCGTTTTCAAGAAAGCGGAATCTTCACCAATTCGGAGATGACTAATCGTCAAGTGAGAAAGTTTTGCAAAATTGATCCGGAAACCGAAGAAACTTTAGACAATTACGCCACTGTGAAAAAAATAAGCCACCGGGCTTATTTCAAAATTTTGAAGCTGGCCCGGACCATCGCTGATTTGGAGGGCCGGGAAAATATTTTGGGGCAGGATATAAACGAGGCCTTCATCTACAAAAACGATGGTGTGCTGGTGACTTTATAAATGTTTTTGGTGAGATTCTGAATTCTGCCCGCAGGAAGGTTTGGGGAGGAATGCGGGAAACATATTATTTTTTAATTAATTTAAAATTTTTTAACAAAAGAAAAACGAACCGATCAGCGTAAGCCAACCAGTTCGTCGATGTTTGTCCACACTGCGTAGTGGACTTCACGGTGGTATTTCTACCACACTTGGGTCTTGCCCTCCCGTTGGAGGTCCCAAGCCGTGAACACCGCTCCAGCCTCGACCAGCCGTTTGACGACTGGGAGGAGCTGGGAGCTCGTCCCGCCGTTGGCGATGAGCGTGTAGCTTTCGCCGGCGGCGGGAGCGAACGCGCTCACGGGGACAACTTCGACTCCAGCCGGAGGCTGAAGCTGATCTCCGTCCCGAGAGATCACGAGCACACCCTGCTCGTTGGGGAATCCCCGACGCGCATCCGCGAGGATGCCTTCCGTGTTGCGACCGAGAAATGATAGAATCATGTTCTTCTCCTTGTGAATGCTGGGCGTAGCCAGCAGATTTCAATGAGGTCGAAAGCGTCATTGCTCCGACCTTGATCGCGCTCAGCGCGAGTATGCCTCGGCTTCTGAAGCCAGACAATTAAATCGCAAATGATTTGTAATCTAATTGCCTAGCTTCAAAATTTATTTTCTCAAAGATCTTCTGTTTCGGCTTTTTAAGCCATCATCAGGGTAAGTACACACTTACCGACAGAGAGGGTTTTGTTAATCCAGACCCTCAATCTGGAATTAAGTGCGGGGATTACCAGCCCTCGCACTCTTTTTTTGGGACTTGCACCCAGCGGGCGTACAGCCCGCCGAGGATCCCTTTGGTGCCCTCTCGGCGGTACCCAGCCACGGCAACGTACCAGTTGCCGTTGACTTGGGTCAAATCCCCCGCATTGGGGGTTTGATCCAATCGGGCTCGGGGCCATGCTCCGAGCATGCCTTCTTCTGACCCTGGCTGAGCGGCGATAGCCGCCATTTCCTCTTTTTTCATCCCGCCCTCCCCGCTCTTTGAGCGAGAGAATCTTCTGCCGCAAAATGCGTACCAGAAGCCTTTCAATCGCGCACAGCGCGTGTATGCTTTTTCGGAATATATTCCCGAAGAGCGAACTAAGTATATATTCTAACTTTATATACCCACTTCGCTCTTCAGGAAACCTAGTTTTTAAAGAAAACTGCTTAATCAGGTGTTGCACTTGAGGGTTTAATGGACGATTTTCTTAATACTTTAATTATACACCCATATTGAAACTTTGTCAAATCCGAGCGTAAGGATTCCTCGCTCCGTGAACCTCGAAATGCAGATGGCAGCCGGTGGAGCGGCCAGTGGAACCCATTAAACCGATAAGTTGGCCCCGAGAAATAAATTCGCCGCTTGAAACAAAAAGCCGCGACAAGTGGGCGTATAAAGTGTAAATTTCGTTGCCGTGGGAAATCTTGACGTACTTCCCTGCCCCGCCGTTCCAACCGCTTTGTCTGGCCGCAATAACCGAACCTTCAGCCGCAGAGTAAACCGGCGTACCACAGATACTGGCCACATCAACTCCATTCCGGCCGTGGATCCGGCCCCAGTTATGCCCTTGAGCCGGCAAAAAGAAAAATCCGCCCAAATCAGGTAAACGGGCAAAACGAACATTGGAAGTATAGGCAATGTACTGGCCGGCAATCTGAATTTTCCCGTCAGGCACGATTATCTCCTGGCCAAGCTGCAAAGAACCGTCTTTAGGCAAACCATTAAACTCAAATATTTTATCTTCTTGAGCTGAATACTTCTTAGCGATTGACTGAATGCTATCGCTCTGCTTAACAATATGAATAACCCCGGAAACAGGAGGAATTTTTAATTCTTGACCCGGGCTTAAATAATCGCTATTCTTTAAATTGTTGGCCCAGATCAGGGAATTAGCGCTGATGCCGAAATCATTAGCCACTTGGCCCAAGGTGTCGCCGGGCTGGACAGTGTAACTCACAATCTGGTTCCGCTGGCCGTTATCAAAAATGGAGGTCAATGATTGATAAGGCAGGAATGATTCCTGAAAAACATTACGCGACGAATCAGTCTTGTCTTGGCTGACTGAAAGTGTTTGGCTTAGAAAAAAATCTCCATCGGCCGGCTCGGTATTTAAATTGATGAGAGCGGAAGTTTCTTCAATATAATCTTCCACTGCCAGACTTAAAACAGTGCCTTGGCCTTGGCCGGAAGTAGTTTTGAAAGAAAATAAAATAATGACCGAAGTTATCAAAATAAACAGAACCAGCCGGTCATTTTCAACATAAGATTTGTATTTGGCGAGATTTTTTTTAAAAAATCCAAAAAATGCGATTACTTCGGGATTTAAAAACATATACATATAGATAAGAATCAATATAATTAGTTCGCTCGGATGAACTGAAATAACTTTCAATCATCCTCGCTCACAATTATAAAAATCCTCTTCCGAGGACTACAAATATTGTAGGAAAAATAAATCTAATGTCAAATTAAGATATCAACAATTGAACATATGACCGTTCCAAGAAAACACACCACCAAGAGTAGCCAAGGCCAAAGAAGACAGCACTTAAAGCTTAAAAGGCTTAATCTTTTGCCCTGCCCCAAATGCGGCAATCTAAAAATGTCTCATAAAATGTGTAAAAGCTGCGGATTCTATAAATAATGGCTTCAAGACACCTTGCCCGTTCAATTGCAATTCAATCCCTTTACGAATGGGACTTTAAAAACTGCGACTCCGGCTCTCTGCCTGAAATCATCCAAAGGAACATCAAAGAATTCGGGCCGGGGCTTAAAGAAGAAAAATTCGTGGACAGTTTAATCAAAGGGGTGGTAGAGCATAAAAGAGAGCTCGACAACATAATCGAGAAAGCGGCGCCAATGTGGCCGATTAACCAGATTGATATGATTGACCGGAATGTTTTAAGATTGGGGCTTTACGAGCTTTTATATGAAGACAAAAATGAAGTGCCTCCTAAAGTAGCGATCAACGAAGCCATTGAACTGGCTAAAAGTTTCGGCGGTGAAACTTCCGGCAAATTCATAAACGGCGTTTTGGGAACGGTTTTTAGAGAAATGGAAAAGAAAAATGGAGATAAATAAACTTCAAGAGCTTGAGCGAAAATTAGGCGTACACTTCCATAATCATGATCTGTTGCTCGAAGCCCTGACTCACCGTTCTTACTTAAATGAACGGCCTGACTGGCGCTTGAATCACAACGAACGGCTGGAATTTCTGGGCGATGCGGTTTTAGAATTGATTGTCACAGAGCGCCTTTTCAAAGACCACAACGAACCGGAAGGAGTTTTAACTTCCTGGCGGGCGGCTTTAGTCAACTCATCAATGCTGGCTGAAATCTCCAAAAAACTGAACTTAAACGAATATGCCCTTTTGTCGCAAGGAGAAAGAAAAGACAATGGCCGGGCGAGACAATATATTTTAGCCAATGCCCTGGAAGCGATAATTGGAGCAATCTATCTTGACCAAGGCTACGAAGAAACAAAAAAATTCATTGAAAAAAACATTCTTGTCGAATTTGAAAGAATCATAGACCAAAAATTGTATAAAGACGCTAAATCGCTTTTTCAGGAAAAAGCCCAGGAAAGGGAAGGAGTCACGCCTTCATACAAAGTTTTGGACCAGTGGGGGCCGGATCACGACAAAACTTTCAAAGTCGGAATTTATTTAAATGACGAATTGGCCGGCGTGGGCTTCGGCCCCTCAAAACAGGAAGCCCAGCAAAAAGCGGCCGAAGACGCTCTTCACAAAAAAGAATGGGAATGATATTATTTTAAATGATGGCTGAAAAAAATACTGATCAGGAATTCGTTGAACATATCGTCAAGTCTTTAGTCAATCACCCTGATGATGTCATAGTTGAAAGAAAAATTGATGAAATGGGGGTCCTTTTAACTCTCAAAGTCAATCCGGCTGATATGGCTTTAGTGATAGGGAAAAATGGTTCAACTGCCAGAGCGATAAGAACTTTAGTCTGGATAATCGGCTTAAGAAACCGCGCCCGGGTCAATTTCAAAATTGAAGAACCGGAAGGCTCGACCCGTTCGGCTATCGCTCAGGGTGGTGAGCAAGGTCGAACCATGAGGATGAAAAGGGGCGAGATGGAATCAGTCGTTGACGAACTGAAATCATAAAGTTTGACGTAGTTACAATTTTCCCGGAAATTTTTGACTCTTTCCTCAAAGAGTCGCTTTTACATAAGGCTCAAGAGAAAAAAATAATCCAGGTGAAAATCCATAATCTCCGAAATTGGGCAGAAGGCAAACATCAGGTAGTAGATGACTCCCCTTACGGCGGCGGCCCGGGAATGGTTTTAAAGATTGAACCGATTTTTAAAGCAATAAGAGAAGTTAGAAGTAAGAAGTTAGAAGAAAAAAAGAGAACAAAAATAATTTTTCTTTCGCCCAGAGGGAAAAAGTTTATCCAAAAAATAGCTCAAAGATGGGCCAAAGAATTAAAACAATTGGTCATAATCTCCGGACGCTATGAAGGAATTGATGAAAGAGTTAAAAAACTAGCTGATGAAACAATTTCGGTCGGCGATTTTATCACTCTTGGCGGCGAAGTCCCGGCCATGGCTATAATTGAAGCCATGGCAAGATTGATTCCCGGGGTAGTCGGCAAAAAAGCCTCAATTGAAAAACTGGATTTTCCTCAATACACCAGACCGGAAATCTTTTCACCTCAAAAATCAGCTAAATGGGCGGTGCCCAGGGTCTTAGTTTCTGGCAATCATAAAAAAATCTCTGAATGGAGAAAAAAACACTCGAAAAAGATTTAGCCTCGATGAGCACTAAAGAGATTGGATTTCTGGCTGAAGGAATCGCCCGGCATTATTTAATTAAGAAAGATTATAAAATTTTAGCGGCGAATTACAAAATGAGTTTTGGCGAAATTGATATTATCGCTCAAAAAGACAGCACTGTAATTTTCGCTGAAGTAAAAGCCAATAAAGATGTTGCTCCTGAATTTTCACCTGAAATAAGAGTTGATTACAAAAAGAAAAATAAACTGATAAATCTGGCGACGGCTTATATGTTAAATCGGGAAATGGCCGACTTAGACTGGCAGATAGACATAATTTCGGTTATTTTTGACTCGGAAAATAAAAAAGCTCACATCAAACATTTCAAAAATGCCGTCAATAGTTACTAAAAGCGCAAAAGAAACTAAACAAATTGCCGCGAAACTGGCGGGGAGGCTAATTAAGAAAAGAAATCGCGGAGCCTTAGTCGTAGCTCTTGAAGGAGAACTTGGCGCCGGGAAGACAACTTTCATCAAAGGATTTTCAAAAGCTCTGGGTATTCGCGAAAAAATCCTAAGCCCGACATTTGTTTTAATCCATAAACACAAAATAATTAATAACAAAAAACGAATAAAGAATAAAGAATTCAAAAATCTTTATCATATAGATTGTTATCGACTAAAATCCGGAAAAGATTTATTAAAACTCGGGATTAAAGAAATTTTCGCCAATCCGGAAAACATTGTCTTAATCGAGTGGGCCGACAGAGCAAAAAAGATTGTGCCTAAAAATGCGATTTGGATTTATTTTAGTCACTTGGAAAAAAATACAAGAAGAATAACAATAAAATAATGAAAACTCTCGTTTTAATCGACGCGAATGCCTTAATCCACCGGTCATTTCATGCTTTGCCGCCGCTTAAAGCTCCAAGCGGCTTGATAACCAATGCGATTTTCGGATTTTCTTCAACTCTACTCAAAATGCTCAAAGACCTTAAACCTGATTATATTGCCGCCGCTTATGACTTAGCCGGCCCGACTTTCCGCCACGAAGCTTTTAAAGAATATAAAATCCACCGAGCCAAAGCGCCGGACGAACTTTATAGCCAAATCCCCTACACCAAAAAAGTTCTTGAGGGTTTTGGTATCCCGCCTTTAACCAAACAAGGCTTTGAGGCCGATGATATTATCGCTACCTTGACTGAAAAATTCGAAAAGGAAAAAGATATAAAAATAATAATCGTCACCGGCGACTTGGACGCGCTCCAGCTCGTGAAAAATAAAAAAATTCTGGTTTACACAATGAAAAAAGGCTTAAGCGATACAATGATTTATGACGAAAACGCAGTTCAAGAAAGATATGGTTTGAAACCAGAGCAATTAACCGACTATAGAGGACTCAAGGGTGATCCGTCAGACAATATTCCGGGCGTACCGGGTGTCGGCGATAAGACCGCCTCGGAGCTTTTAAAAGAATATGGCACGATTGAACAACTCTACAAAGACTTAAAATCAAAAATCAAAAATCCCGCCAGAGGCGAGGCTCGCCCGAGGCGGCAAAAAACAAAATTATTAAAAGAAGGTTTGGTAAAAAAGCTGTTGGACCACGAGGAGCAAGCCTTATTTTCAAAACATCTGGCTATGATGATAAAAGATCTGGATATTGATATTGATTTTAAAAAGGCTGATTGGAAAAATAATTTTAACCGCCCGGCTTTGGAAAAAGTTTTCAGAGAGTTGAACTTCACAAGTTTAATTTCCCGAATACCAGAAGTAAAAGTTAAAAATGAGAAATTAGAAATCAGAAAAGAAGAGAAAAAAGAAACTAAAAATACTATCACTCCAGAAGATTCAGAAAATCTAGTCAAAAAAATTCAGATTGCGGCCTGGCTTTTGAATTCGGAGCTGAAAGAACCGACTCTGGAAGAAGTATATTTCAATGAATTTGGCAAAATGATTCCAAGTGAAAACACAGAATTAAACATTGCCAAACTCTATGAAATTTTAATAAGTAAACTCAAAGATGCCGAGCTTCTTAAAGTTTTGGAAGAAATTGAGGCTCCCATAATTCCAATTTTAGCCGAAATGGAATCGAATGGTTTTAAAATAGATGAAAAACAGATTAAAAAACTGGCTGATTTTAGCAAAAAAGAAATCAAAGAACTGGAAGAGAAAATTTTCAAGCTAGCCGGAATTAGATTCAATATCAGCTCAACCCGGCAGTTAAGCGAAATATTGTTTAACCGACTAAAAATTATTGGCCGAATAAGAAAAACACCTAAAGGAAAATTATCCACCCGGGCAACTGAACTTGAAAAACTTATTGAAGCCCACCCGATTATTCCTTTAATCCTAAATTACCGAGAGCTTCAAAAACTTAAAACAACCTACATCGACCCCTTTCCAAAATTAATTAACCCAAAAGATAACCGGCTTCACACCACTTTTATTCAAACCGGAACCGTGACCGGCCGCTTGGCCAGTCAAAATCCGAATCTACAGAACATCCCGATAAAAACCGAATTGGGCCAAGAGTTCAGAAAAGTTTTTATCGCAGAAAAAGGATACAAACTAATTTCGCTTGATTTTTCTCAGATTGACTTAAGGATTGCCGCCCATATTGCTCAAGACGAAAAAATGATTAACTTCTTTAAAAAAGGAGAAGACATCCACTTAAGAACTGCGGCTGAAGTTTTTGATATTTCACCGGAAAACGTAACCCCAAGAATGAGGCGGGAAGCCAAGGCCTTGAATTTCGGCATAATCTACGGTATGGGACCGCAGGGATTCGCCCGCTCGGCCGGAATCAAGCAGGCTGAAGCCAAGAAGTTTATCGAAAAATATTTTGAAGAATTTCCGAAAATCGCCGAATATATGGCCGAAATGAGAAACGAAGCCCACGAAAAAGGAGTGATTAAGAACTTACTGGGGAGAAGAAGACAGTTAACTGAAATTTACTCTTCTATTCCGGAAATGGTCAGGCAAGCCGAGAGAATGGCCATAAACTTTCCGATTCAAAGTATGACCAGCGACATAACGAAAATGGCAATGATTAAAATTCAGGAGTATATTCATAAAAATTATGAAAAAGAGGAAATTAAAATGCTGCTTCAGGTCCACGATGAAATTGTTTTAGAAGCCAAAGAAAATATAGCCGAAAAGATAGGCGAAGAATTAAAGAAAATTATGGAAGGCGTGTATAAGCTTGACGCGCCGTTGGTTGCTGAAGCAAAAATCGGGGATAATTGGCGCGATCTTAAACCAATAAATTGACATGCCGGAATTGCCTGAAGTTGAAACAATCGCCAAAGAACTAAAAAAGAAAATTGTCGGCCTAAAAATAACTGATGTTTGGACTGATCGAGAAAAGCCGTTTAGGCAAAGTGGTGGACTTAAAAAATTCTTAAAAGAAATTAAGAATAGGAAAATCGTTGATGTTCGCCGGAGAGCTAAGTTTGTAATTATAAATATAGAAGGACCTAAAAGTATTTTTATCCATCAAAAAATCTCTGGGCATCTGCTATACGGACGCTGGAAACTTGAAGCTGGAAACTGGAAAGCTGAAAAAGCTGGGCCGCTTCGAGACGATCGACAAAATAAATATCTGCGGATAATTTTCTTCTTGAATAATGGCTATCAGTTGGCTTTATCGGATTTAAGACGTTTTGGAAAAGTTATGCTGATTGGCGACAGAGAAATTGAAAACCTGAAAGAATTAAAAAAATTAGGGCCGGAGCCGCTGGAAATAAGCTTCAGCCAGTTTAAAAAACTGTTTGACCCTTCGACAAAGCTCAGGGCAAGAAAAAAAGGCCGGCTAAAACCGGTTTTAATGGATCCTTATTTCATCGCCGGAATCGGCAATATTTACTCTGACGAAATCCTCTGGAACGCCGGGTATCATCCTTTAACGCGAGTTGAAAAATTAAAGGAAAATGATTTAAAAAAGATTTTTAATTCAATGATAAAAGTTTTGAGTAAAGCGATTAAATATCAGGGTGATAGCATGGATGATTACCGGCTGCCGTCAGGAGAGAAGGGGCATTATCAGGAAATCCAGAATGCTTACCAGCAGACTGGAAAAAAATGCAAAAAAGGAGATGGCGGCATAATTCAAAGAATTAAGATTGGAGGTCGTTCCGCCCATTTTTGTCCGAAGCATCAAAAGTTATAATCCTATCTTTAAGTTTTTCAGTATTACCCCATTTCAATAATCCCAGATAAGAATTAAGAATTTCGGAAGTTGGCGATTCTTTCAATTTTTTAAACATCCTCCTCTTGGTGGTAGTTCTTAAAACTAGATGGTCCGGGAAATGAATCCAACCTAAGAAATCAATTCCTGAAGCAAGAGTTTTCTCTCGCCACTGTATCGTATTTGGAGTTTTTAAACTCTCCAACATATTGCACCAAGTAGCTTATTTTTTTATTTTACGGAATTGGGCCGTCTGAAACCTTAGTCGCAGACCAATTGGCCTACTATCCTGTTTCTATTGTAACAAAAATGCCCGAGAAGTTTAACAAACTTCTCGGGCAGAAACAAAGGGATCCAAGGACCAAGTGTCCAAGGGCCTACTACTTGCCAGGAGCCGCGAGACGATAGTCGCGATGGAAATCGCTGTCAAGCCAGCTGAAGCCCAGAGCCCACCGGTCGCCGCCCCAGTCGAGGCACGGCACAATCCGGTCGCCGTCGCGGTACTGCCAGATAGTGGCCGTGAAGATCAGTACAAAGTTTCGGAGCTCGGTCGGAATATTGTCCTGGTTCTCCAACAGCCATTCGGCGTCTTCTTGGCCAAGGTTAGCATCAAGAGACGGTATACGGGACCGACGCACCGTCTCTTCGCCGTTCACGTTGTCCTCGCCGTCCTTGTGGAACGGGATGCCGATGATGGCGCCGGAGATGCGACGCGGCTGGTTCTCCAAAAGCATCAAACCATCTTTCCGCTTGTCATGGCGGAAGTTGCCGAAAACTGATCCAAAGCGACCCTCAATGGCTGCCTGAAGATGCGCTTTGAGCTGAAAAGCATCGAACGGATAACCGTTTAACTGCCTCAACTGGCGACCGATCTCGAATAACTGTCCCGTGATGCTTTCGTACAGATCGCCTGCGACCATATTGGCCATGACGATTCTCCTTGTGTTGGCTGCGTCAATGCAGCGATTTGACTATTTTCTGTAGCCAAATCGCTGCATTGATTCGTAAGTAATTATTGCATATAAAGTGCTGTTTTTAGGTGTTTTTCAACCTATATATTTATTATACACCCAAACAATATACTTGTCAAATGCCAATATTGATTCTCTGTTCTACTATAAAAAGCGAAATGATCATCTTCCTCTACGGTCAAAATTCATACAGCTTAATTCAGTATGTTAATCAGTTTTTGGATCGCTACCGGAAAAAGTATCCGGAAAGCTTTAATCTGCATCGGTTTGATTTGGAAGAAGATGATCCGGCGGAAATTGAGAACGCAATCAAAGGTATTTCTTTTTTCAACGAAGTCAAATTCGTGGTCATCAAGAATCCGATGGCTAAATCCGCGGTGCTGGAAAAAATTCTGAAAGAAAATAATATCGCCGGACAAAAAGATACAGTCTTGCTTCTTTACCAAAGCGGATCAGCCGAAGATATAAAAAAGAAAAATGAAAAACTTTTCGAGCGCCTCAAAAAAGAATCTCAAATCAAAGAATTCAAAGCGCCGACGACTCAAGCGGCCGATAAATTTGCGGCGGATTATCTAGCCAAACATAAAATTTCAATTAAAAAAGAAGCGGCGGCCAAACTGATTAAAGAAACCAGCTTTGATTTTTGGCGTCTGAAAAACGAGCTTGATAAGATAATCTTTTTCGTCAAGAAAGAGAAAAAAATAAATATAGACGAAGAAGATGTAATTAAACTGGTTAATTTCAAAATTGACCATAACATTTTTGATATCATAGACGCCGCTTTTTCAAATCAGGCCAAAGCGCTGATTCTTTTTGAAAATTTCCTGACTGACGGCGGCGACCCGCTTTATCTTCTTTCAATGGTTGCTTTTCAATTAAGAAATATGTTAATAGTCCGGGAATTAATGGACAAAAACTGGCAATATGGCCAAATTCTAAAAAAAACCGGGATGCACCCGTTTTTTTTCAAAAAAAATTACGAAGCGGCGAAAAAATACCCGCTTAACGACTTGAAGAAAATTTTCCAAAAAACAGCTGATTTTGAAATCGCCCTGAAAACCGGCCAAGCCGAACCGGAAAATATTTTCTTCAAAATTTTTCTATAATGGTTCGACGAACTCACCACTTACGATGGATTATTTGAAAATCGGCAAAGCCAATGAACTAACCAACAAAAAAGACCGGATGATTTATCGGTCTTTTGAAATTCTGCCAGGCTTCCTTGCCTGGTCAAGCATCGGCCTTTTAATTCTTTTGTCTTTTATAAAGCCATTTTGGATGGCGGTTTTCATAATCGCCTTTGACCTATACTGGCTCATCAGAATCGCTTATTTTTATTCTCATCTGGCTGCGGCCTTCGGAATGATGAAAAAAGTTAAAAAAACCGACTGGCATGAAAAGCTGAAATCAGAGAATCTGGCCTGGCAGGAAATATATCATCTAGTCTTCCTCCCCTTTTACAAAGAAAACGAGGAGATAATTACTCCGTCAATTGAAGCTTTGGCTGATTCCAATTACCCAATCAGGGAAAAAATGATTGTGGTTTTAGCGAGAGAAGCCAGGGCCGGCCAAGAGACTCAAAAAATTTCCCAAAAAATAGAAGAAAAGTATGGAAATAAATTTTTCAAGTTTTTAGCCACAGAGCACCCAAAAGATATCCCCGGCGAATTGGCCGGCAAAGGTTCGAACACGGCCTGGGCCGGAAAAAAAGCAAAAGAATTAGTTGATCAGCTTAATATTCCTTATGAAAATATAATCGCATCTTCCTTTGATATTGATACGGTTACTCCGCCGGATTATTTCAGCCGCCTGACTTATGTTTACCTTACTACCGAGGACCGGCTTCACGCTTCTTATCAACCGGTCCCGCTTTATTTTAACAATATCCGGGAAGCGCCTTTTCTTTCAAGAATCGCCGCGTTCTCCACCACTTTCTGGGCTCTTTTGAATCAGGAAAGGCCGAAAAGGCTTAAAACCTTTTCCAGCCACTCAATGCCTTTTCAAGCCTTGGTTGACGTTGATTTCTGGATGACCGATATTGTCACCGAAGACAATGTCATCTTTTTCCAATGCTTCTTAAAATACGACGGCAATTACCGGGTTATCCCGTTATATTTTCCGGTTTATATGGATGCCAATGTCAGCGAAAGTTTCTACGAGACGGCGGCTAATGTTTACCGCCAGCACCGCCGTTGGGGCTGGGGCGTAGAAACAATCCCTTACATGCTTTTTGGATTTTTAAAAAACAAAAAAATTCCGGTCCGGAAAAAAATAGCCCAGAGCTTTGACTATATTGAAAGCTTCTGGTCCTGGTCAACTAATTCTTTCATTATCGCAATATTTGGCTGGCTGCCCGGCATTGCCGGCGGGATAGAATTTAAAACAAGTATCCTGGCCCTTAATCTTCCTGATGTCGCCGGTGGAATCGGAAGTTTCGCCATGATTTTTTTGGTTTTTTCCGCCTTTTTTTCCATTAACCTTCTTTTGCTGAAAACGGAAGGTTATAAAAAAAGACAATTTGTCTGGCTGGCCCTACAATGGCTTTTCACTCCTTTGGTAATGACAACTTTAATCGCCATTCCGGCTCTCGACGCCCAAACCCGGCTCATGTTCGGAAAATATATGGGCTTCTGGAATACGCCAAAATACCGGAAAAACTATTCAAAATGAATCTTCCTGTTGAATTCGGCCAATTTTTCTGAGATCAGGGGATATTTGTTTAAATTTTTTAAAATCAGCCTGGCTTCGGCCCGGGCTTGTTTAATTAAAACCATATCAGCCAAAGAAGCCATGGCTAAATCAGGAATTCCAGATTGTCTGGTACCGATGAATTCTCCGGGGCCGCGTATTTTCAAATCCATCTCGGCCAGTTTGAAGCCGTCATTAGTTTTAAGTAATGCTTCTAGACGTCTAGTTGAACCAACCAGAGGCGATTCGGTGAATAAAATGCAATAACTTTTGTGGGAGCTACGGCCGACCCGGCCCCGGAACTGATGAAGCTGGGCCAGACCGAATCGCTCCGCCCCTTCAATCATCATAATCGCGGCGTTAGGCACATCCACACCGACTTCAATGACCGAGGTTGAAACCAAAATGTCACTCTCTCTGTTTTTGAATTTCGCCATTATTTCCTCTTTTCCCTTTGATTTCATTTTCCCGTGAAGCATTGCTACTCTCAAATCCTTGAAGATTTCTTCCGACAATTTTTTGTATTCGGCTTTAACGGCTTTAACCTCGTATTTCAGATAATCTTTTAAGGTAAGCTGTCTCTCTTTTTTGGAATTTTGGATTTGGGATTTGTTTAGAATTTCGGATTTAGGATTTAGGATTTCTATGCGCGGGCATATCACGAAAACCTGCCTTCCGGATTTTACTTGTTCTCTAATAAATTCATAAGCCTTTTCACGCTCATCCGGCGGAATCAATTTTGTCTCAATCGGCGTCCGGCCTTTAGGGAGCTCGTTTAAAATCGAGATATCCAAGTCGCCGTAAACGGTCAAAGCCAGAGTCCGAGGGATGGGCGTGGCCGTCATGGATAAAAGATGCGGCATAAAATCAGGGTTATTTTTTAACAAAGTTGCTCTCTGTTCAACGCCGAAACGGTGCTGCTCATCAATCACGACCAAAACCAGATTTTTAAAACCTACATCTTTCTGAATAAGGCTGTGGGTGCCGACGACAATATCCGCCAAAATTCCTTCGCCTTTGGTTCCAGAAGAAGTCAAAAGCCCTATTTTAACATCGAAATCTTTTAGCATTTTTGAAAACGTCTGGAAGTGCTGATTGGCCAAAACTTCGGTTGGAGCCATTACTGCGGTTTGATAACCGGCCAAAGCCGCTTCCAAAGCCGCGGCCGCGGCCACCACGGTCTTGCCTGATCCGACATCGCCGTTTAGGAGCCTATTCATCGGATAGGGTTTTTCCAAATCCTTGATTATCTCCCACAAAGCGATTCTCTGGGCGCCGGTCAGATCATATGGCAAAGAAGAAACGAAGTTTTTGATAATTTCTTGATTAAACTTCACGGCTACAGCTTTTTGCTGCTTGATTTTTTTTCTCTCACTTAAAGTCTTTAATTGAAGCAAAAACAGCTTGTCAAAAGCAAAACGCCTTCTGGCATCTTCGGCTTTTTCAAGAGTTGAAGGAAAGTGAATTTCATTTAAAGCCGTTTTAACCTCGTAAAGCTTTTGTCTTTCCAGAAGATCTTTCGGCAAAAATTCCGGCGCTTGACCGGAAAATTTTAAAAGCGGCTTGATTAAAAAGCGAAGATATCTTGAGGTCAGGCCTTCAGTCTCGGGATAAATCGGAATCAATCCAGCCGTATGCTTCAATTTAAAGGCTGGAGGCTGGAAACTGGAAGCTGGAAATTTTATAATTTCATAAGCCGGATTTTGCAAATATACTCCGTACTTATCCAACTTCACTTTGCCGGAAACACTGATTAATTTCCCCGGCTTTATTGAATTAACCAAAAAGGGCTGGTTATACCAAACCGCATTTACTTTGCCGGTTTCATCTTCAATTGAAGCTCTGGTTAATACGATTCTTCTCGGAAAAATTCTTTTATTCTCAATACTGACGACTTTCCCGATCAAAGAAATTTTTTCGTTCGGCTTTACATCTTCCACTTTCCCGCGATCACGCCAATCTTCATAGCGCTGGGGGAAGTGCCAAAGAAGATCCTTGACTGTTTTGATGCCTAACTTGCGGAGCTTCGGCAGATAATTTTTCCCGACATATCTTAAACTTTCAACCGGAGTATTCAAATACATGATTACCCCTTATTTATCACAAAATTACAGAAATCAAAAACCGCCTAGGCGGTTTTTGATGTTGGCGTCCCCGGCGTGACTCGAACACGCAGTCTTTTGCTCCGCAAGCAAATGCTTTTTCCAATTAAGCTACGGGGACTTATAACCCAAGCTTTCTCCTCAACCAATCCTCCAGTCCTTCTTCGTGCCTTTTTTCCGGCAGATACGGCATCAAGGCCCCGCGGATTTCAAGAGGATCCTGATCTTTAAGAGAAACTTTGATGTAGTGATTCAAGAACCGGCCGGTGCACAAACTCAACTCATGAAAGCCGTCTGGACGATGATGAATCCAGAAAGAATCCAAGTCATGATAGTGGTAGAACTCGCCGCCGACGAAAATGCCGTGAGGATGAATTTCATATTGATGATGAACTGCTTCCCGCCAGAAATGCATTGAAGTCACCAAAGCCAAAGCAAAAAAAGTTATTCCGGTGAGAATGCTTCCCTGCCAAAACAAAGCCACGAAAGCCATCGCCGCCAAAATAATGATTATCCATTTTCTCAAAGCGTGGCTGATAAGTTCATGGTGTTTGTCCGGCGCGGTCCAAGCTAAAGAAGCAGAAGTAAATGTCGCAAGCGGAGCCATGTCTCCTGCATTATTCGGAATCGTCTCTTCTTTGTCAAATCTTTCAGACACTTCTGGATGCTCAAAAAAATCTTCCTCTCCCCTTGTCGGCTCTGATTCGGTCACGGAATCACCACTCAAAATATCGCTCACCGAATGGTCATTGTTTAATTTCCTATTCTTTGGATTTTTCAAATCCAAAACGCTGGACATTAGATTAATTATAACTTATTTTTAGATAGTAAAGAACAAGAATTATTCACTTTTCGGGCCCGTAGTATAGTGGCAATACACCGCATTCGCATTGCGGAGACGGCAGTCCAATTCTGCCCGGGTCCATAAATGTCCGACGAACAAATTCTTAAAGACCTCAATCAAAACCAAATTGAAGCAGTCAAGGCCGTGGAGGGCCCTGTTTTAATTATTGCCGGACCGGGCAGCGGGAAAACGGCCACCCTAACTCGCAGAGTCGCCTATATGATTTCTATAGAAATTAAACCAGAGAATATCTTATGTATTACTTTTACCAACAAGGCGGCGCAGGAAATGAAAGAAAGGATTCAGAATTTATTGGGCCGACTAACGGCAACGCCGTTAGTCGGCACTTTCCATTCAATCTGCGCAAAGATTTTGAGAAACGAAGCTAAAATTTTGGGATTCACCAAAAACTTCACGATCTATGACGGAGAAGATCAACTGAGCTTAATTAAAAAAACAATGGAAACTTTGGGCTTCAGCCAGAAAAATTTTAATCCCTATTCAATTTTAAACAGAATCTCAAAATTAAAATCGGGGCTAGCCTATTCTGAAAGCTATGATTTCAGCGACGGCAATTATTACGAAAAAATAGTCGGCCAAATTTACAATGCTTACCAAAAAGAACTTAAAACTGCCAACGCCATGGATTTTGACGATTTGATTATGCTGACCGTGGAACTTTTTGAAAAGAATCCGCAGATTCTGAAAAAATACCAAAGCCAGTTTAAATATCTACTTGTAGATGAATGTCTGCCTTATAATACGCCTATTCTACTTGCCGATGGTTCAAAAAAAGTTATTGGAGATATTGTAAAAAATAAAGAATCTCTACCGGTACTGACTTACAATCTAAAAACTAGACAACAAGAATTAAAAAAAATAGTTGGCTGGAAAGAAATTCCGGCTAAAGGAAAAAGATTTTATAAAATAGTGGTGGCTAAAAGGTGCCATAAAAGAAACAGATATAAAACAAAATATAAAAAGAGCACTATAAGAACACTGTTCTGCACAGATAACCATAAAATTTTTGCAAACGGTAAATTTGTAAAAACGGCCGAACTTAAAGTTGGGGATAGGCTACAATGGGAGTCCTCATTTACTAAGCCTAATATGAAATTCTGTAATAAATGTAAAAAGATTTTTCAAACTTATAAATTGCATGAGGCTAGACACGAAGCTTTTAAAAGAAAGAATTGCGAACTATGTGGGGTTGTATATAAAAGCAGATTTCAATTAAAAATCCATTTAGAAAAACATAAAAATCCAGAATTTAAAAGAAATTACTCATTAAGCCCTGCGGGATTATCGGTCCTCCAAAACAGAATGCTTACCGATAATCCAATGAATTATCCTGAAATTAAGGCGAAGGCTGGAAAATCTAGGAGTGATTTTTGGAAGAATCTGTCGCCCCAGGAAAGAGATGAAAAATTACAAAGATTTATCAATCTGCCCGTTTTTAGTTACTATAAACCTCCAACAAAACCAGAAAAGATAATCCAATCTTTTGGATTTAACGACCTAATTTACTCTGGTAAAGGCAAAGTTTGGGTAACATTTAAAAACGGCCAGCATAAATGCCCAGATTTTATCTTAAAAAATCAGAGAAAGGTAATTGAAGTTGCTGACTTAGAATACTGGCATACAGAAGAAGAAATGAACCTTTTGAAAAACAGATATTCTCAAATAGGGTTTAAGACCTTGATATTAGACGCAAAAGAAGTGGTCGATTCACCGGATGAGATCAAAAAAGAAATACAAAAATTTATAGAAGATTGCCCAACTGAAGTAGAAATTATTGATATAGAAAAATTAAAAAATGTAAATGAAAAGTTTGTATATGATATCGAAGTAGAAGACAATCATAATTTTTATGCTAACGGAATTCTAGTCCACAATTGTCAAGATACTAATATTGCTCAATATCACTTTGCTAAATTACTTGCTCAAAAATACAGGAATATTTTTACTGTCGGAGATGTTGATCAAAGCATCTATATGTGGAGGTCAGCCGATTTCCGGAATATGCTCAATTTTGAAAAGGATTTTCCGGAGGCAAAAATTATCCGGCTTGAACAGAATTATCGCTCAACCAAAGCAATACTCGCCGCCGGCCAAGGGCTGATTCAAAACAATATTTATCGTCACCAAAAAGGCCTCTGGACCGAAAACTCGGAGGGAGAAAAAATTTCTATTGCCCAGTTGGATGATGAAAAAGAAGAGTCGCGGTTTATCATTGAAAAAATGAAAAAGCTGATTCAGAAAGGATATAAACTTAAGGATTTTGTGATTCTCTACCGAACCCACGCCCAGTCGCGGCCGATTGAAGAAGAATTTTTGACTCAAGGCTTCCCTTACAAAATCATCGGCGCCTTAAAATTCTACGAAAGAAAAGAAATAAAAGACATCTTGGCTTATTTGAGAATCTTGGCTAACCCTAATGACTTTGTGAGTTTGCAGAGAATCTACAATGTCCCAACACGAGGGATTGGGAAAGCTTCTTTTGTGCGATTCGCTGATTTTATGCGGAAGAATAAATTAAATTTGTCTGACGCACTATTAAAAGCAAAAGAAATAAAGGAGTTGCCGACCAAAGCCCGGTTCAGCCTGTACTCTTTCGGAAAAACATTAGAAAAGATGAAAGAAAAGGCAAAAGATTATGGACTGACTAAACTGATAAAATTCATAGTCAGCGAAATCGGCTATAAAGAATATCTTGATACTAAAAGCGAAGAGGGATATATGCGCTGGGAAAACGTAAAAGAATTATTAACCGTTGCAAAAAAGCACGACAAGCTCAAAACAAACGAAGCGATGAATAAATTTTTGGAAGAAGTGGCTCTGATTCAAGAAACCGACCCTATTAGAGCTAGAACCTCTAACGGGGCGGGCAATCTTGATGAAATTGATAAAGTTCAGTTAATGACTTTGCATTCGGCCAAGGGGCTTGAATTCCCGATTGTATTTTTGGTCGGCGCCGAAGAGGGATTACTGCCCCATTCAAAAAGTTTAAGTAATCCCATTGAACTGGAAGAAGAAAGGCGGCTCTGTTATGTCGGAATAACCAGAGCCAAAAGAAGAGTCTTTATCACTCTAGCCCGCTCGCGCAACATTTTCGGCACTTCTTCGCAAGGTATTTCGTCACGGTTTTTAGATGAAATTCCAAAAGAAGTAGTTGAACTTAATTCTGATTTTGATTCTTTTGACGAAAAAAGGATTACTGACTATATTTAACGAACGCTCTTCCGGAAGAGTGTTCGTTGTCTCCTATTCTCTAATAAAAAAGATTATAAAAAATGTTCCTGTTGCGAAAAAAGCATCAAAATTACTTTATATAAAAATAAGACTTACCGCAGTGGGCATTACTTTTACTTAGAATACTGGGAATGTCCAAAATGTTATTAGGGAAGAAAAAAATCTTCTAAAAGCAAAACTTCTGTAAAAAACGTCTACCAAGAAGCAACCCAGGAGCGATACCCTCATAATTAAGTCTGGTGTTATGAATTATATTACACGTGTAATATAATTCAGTAGTACCTTACAAGATGAAATACGGTGAAATAAGAACCAGAAATAAACAAAAAAGTTTTATATTTAACTTGCTAAAATCGATGGCCGTCGCAGGTTCATTTTTAATTGCCGCATCAAATAAACGTTTTTGGCTTAACTTTTATCTAAACCACCATAAAGAACTTAATAGATACAAAAAGATAAAAGAAAAACGAAAAATTTATAATGCTATAGCGTATTTAAAACAAAAGAAATTTTTAGATATTGCTGAAAAACAAAATGGGATAATAGTTAAAATAACTACAAAAGGATATGAAGTTATTGAATTCTACGAATCGCTAGAAAAAATGAAGATTAAAAGACCAAAAAGTTGGGATAGAAAATTCCGATTAGTGATTTTTGATATTCCGGCTAAAAAACAGGGTGCCCGAGCCGTCTTTATCCAAAAGTTAAAAGAGATGGGATTTTATATGTTCCAAGAAAGTATTTGGGTTCATCCCTATGATTGCATAAGTGAAATAGCTACTTTAAGAAAGCTATTTGAAATAGAACAGTATGTAAAAATTATGACGACCGAAGCCATAGAAGAAGAATATAAATTATTAAGACACTTCAAACTGCTGAACTACTGAATTAGATTACAGGTGTAATTTAATTCAGTAGGAGGGCTACCGGGAAATGACTTTGCCGATTATACCTAAAAAATCACTGGGCCAGAATTTTTTGGTAAATCCACGGGTGCTGGATAAAATTGTGGCAGCGGCGGAAATAACCAAAGACGATATTGTTTTGGAAGTTGGCCCGGGGACAGGAAATCTGACCAAAAAGTTAGCCGAAAAAACCGGTCGAGTTATTGCCATAGAAAAAGACCGGCAGCTTATTGGATTTTTAAAAAATAAACTTTCGGAAAACTCTGCGATCGCTGAAAAGTCAGAAATTATTGAAGGCGATGTTTTAAAAATTAACTTTAGTGATTTAAAAATAAAAGAGGATTACAAAATTGTCGCCAATATCCCCTATTACATTACTTCGCGATTTTTACGGAAAATTTTTACCGAGTGGCCAAGGCCAAAACTCATAGTTCTCATAATCCAAAAAGAGGTCGCCCAAAGAATCATGGCTTCACCCCCACACTCAAAATTGAGTGTGGGGGCAAGCCGCCCTCATATGAACCTCCTTGCTTTATCGGTTCAATTCTTCGCCGAACCGAAAATCATTAATTATGTTTCTAAAAACAATTTCCGGCCGCGGCCTAAAGTTGATTCGGCTATCATTAAACTGACGCCGAAACCTAAATTCTATATTCTAAATTCTAAATTCTTCTTCAATATCGTCCGGGCCGGGTTTTCGCAGAAAAGGAAACTTTTAATCAGCAATCTTGTTGCCAAGCTCAAAATTAAAAAAGAGGATGCTGTAAAAATCTTTGCCAAATTTGGAATTGATGAAAAATCCAGAGCTGAAAACCTTGGCTTGGATGATTGGATAAAACTGGCAAAAATTATTAAAATGTAAAAGATGCCCCAGAAAAATATCGCTCTCCTAATAATCCTGTCTGCCGCAGTTTTAGCGTTAAGTATTTCGGGAAAATTAAACACCACATCTTCGCGGCCGGCTCAATACATTAAGCCGAAGATAACCAAAACTCAAAAACCAAATCTTTTACCGTTGGATTCTCCGGTGTCCATAATCAAAGAAATCAAAGAATTTTTATCTCCTTCCCCAGAACCTCAAACTCCCCTGTCTTCATCTGTTTCGGCAAGCGAATCTTTTGAATCAGTAGAAAAGCTCCAGCAATCATTAAACATATCTTTAGATCTAACCGGCGGCATTCCTTTTGGTGGTAGAGTCTTAGATGTACAGTCATGCGACTCTTTGTGCTTTTCTCCTTATGACATGATAACTGTCGGCCCCCCTGTGGGCGGAACCTTTCTTGTCGGTCCAACAACAATATATAGAGAATATGATTACTCAGTAGGTAATTGGGTATTGGGATTAGCTAATGGTTTTGGCGTGTGTCTTGTTTTAGCATTTGATGAATGTGTCTCAATCGGAGCAGGCCCAGTTGTAGATATAATGGGCACAAGTAATTAGGGAACAGATATTCACAGTTTTTAAGATAATTATTAACAAAAGTGCTATAATAAATCTTAAGGTCTAGAACTACAAAAAGTAGTAATTTTAACATATTAAAATGCCGACAAAGATAAAAATTCTGCTTTTCACGATGATTGCCGGGGCCGGTCTGATTGTTGCCTCTACTTTCTTAAATTTGAGAGATTTTGCCAATTTTGGAGTAAACATTGGCCAAATAATAGATGATCAGGGGAATGGTTTTGATTCTAATGGTCAATTTAATGATCAAAATGATCAAAAGGTTAGTCCAAATAAAATCCAGACAATCAAAAGCGATATAGACCAAGACGGCTTGCCTGACGAGGAAGAACCGCTTTACCGTACCGACCCCTTAAATAAAGACACTGACGGCGACGGCTTTTTGGACGGCGAAGAAGTGGCGGCCGGGTGCAGTCCCATTTCCGCTTCGCCCAAAGACTGTAATCTCAAACCCAGGTTTAGCCAGTCAAACGTCAATCTCACGGACTATTTTTCTTCCCTTATTGTCGGCGGATTTTTATCTAACGACTTAAACGAATCCAATCCTAATTTTCAAAACTACATAGATAATTTGGCGAATGAAGCATTGCAAATACAAAAAACTGTCCTTTATGTTGATGAATCTGATTTCAGTATTGAAACAGGCACTGATACCTCAAAAATTACAAACAAAGAATACCTAAATAACTTAGAAGTTGCTCTTAATAAATATTTCTTTAAAAAAAGTAGTGGAGCAGAAATAAACAAAATAAGCGATTTTGATTTTTCTCCTTATCTTAATGATTTAGGAAACCTCTACGAAGAACTTATAAAAATCAAACCGCCGCCAAACTGGATTGAAACTCATAAAAAACTAACTAAATTTATCCTTGAACTTAAAACCTACTTTACCAATCTTGATAACCAGAATGAAGATCCAATAAAAACTCTCTTAACTTTAAAAAATACACAAAAATTACTTGATGATTACGAAAAATTAATTGAAGAAATTTATGGAACTAAATAGAACAAAAAAAATAGCCTTATTAACAATTTATGTTTTTACCGGATTTTTATTTTTCAACAATGAATCAAAAAGCCAGCAAGTCGTGCCGGTTGAAGACGCGGAAGTCATAAATCTGCTCAAACAATTAGTCAGAAAAGAATACGAATTGGATCCGAAGGCAAGGGGCGTAGCCAGAGAGACTTTGGATTCGGTGTCTAATTACATAATTGATGTGGTCAAAGCCATGGGCAGAAAAGGCGACATAAACGAGACCGGTGAGCTTAATGTCTTCGTAGACAACTGGAGGAATTTCGCTCTTGAAGGGCAGTATCGGGCCGAAGACTTATGGAGAGGAATTTTGTATGCTGCCGCTTACGGAGACGAAGAATTGGATATCCCGCCGCTTATCTGCGACCACATCAGAAACAGCCCGGCCTTCAGAAGCCTTTTGCCGACTAAGGTGGATGATTTGATCCAAAGTGGAATCAAAAGAAAAGTAGGAACTTTAGAGGAATATCTTGTCAGTTCCAAATGCGACTCCTTTGTCAATGAAAATTATGAAACTTTTATGAATGATTTTTCAGCCGGCGGGGGCTGGGATATGTGGGAAAAACTGCTTGAACCGCAAAACAACATCTTCGGAGCAGTGGACTTAGCAATTGATGAACTCGGCCGCCAGAGACAGATTGAAGAACAATCAGATCTTCAGGAAGCCAATTCCGGTTCAGGATATTTGGGCCGAAGACAATGCTTGGCTACCGGCCCGGCTGGCCAGTGCGTAATCTGGAGCAATATAAACATTCCGGCTGATGTGGCTGTGGCGGCTTTGGGCGCGGTGATAAACCAAAACTTGGCTCTCATTTCCGGGGCTGATGAATTCGAGGAAGACAGGGAAGCGAATCAAATAAACATTGTTGACATAATGGAACGAATTTTCGGCGAAGCCGCGAGATTAAGATAGTGACCGAAATTTAAAATTCCGTGAAATATAAAACAAAAAATAAATTTTTATTATTAGCCTTTTTTTCATTAACCTTCTTCTTTATTTTCACTTATGAAGCCAAGGCGGTGGCTCCATGGCTCATATACCTCGGCATATCGGCCGGCATCCCTCTGCTTTTAGGAACCCTTAAAGCCATTATCTCGGTAACCGCATTCATAACTATTATCGGCGGCGTTCACTTCCTGGCTGGCCAGCTCATTACCGCAGGCATCAATTTCCAAACTGCCCTGTTAGACCCCGAAAAAATCACGGTCATCCAAAGTGTTTGGACAATACTGCGGGATTTCGTAAATATCTTTTTTATTCTGATTCTTCTGGTCATTGCTTTCGCCACTATTTTTAACATCAAGAACTATAAAGCCAGCGATTTACTTCCAAACCTGATTATCGCCGCCTTGCTTATAAACTTCGGCTTAGTGATAACGGTCTGGGTAATAGACCTTCTCTGGGTCCCGGCAAGCGTATTTTTAAGACCCCTTGGCCCGGATATTGGCGGCCAAATAGCCAATGTCTTGAACATCCAAAAGTTTTTTGACCCGGGTTTTATTGCCGGCATATTTTCCGGAGGAGTTTCAGAAACCGTTGAATGGATATTTAGAGGAGTTCTTTTCATGGTTGAGGCCTTTATCTTTGCCTGGATTGCCCTGATTATCTGGGCAAGGATTCCGGTACTCATCGGACTTATGATCATATCCCCGATTGCCTGGCTGGGCTATACTCTTCCGGCCATAAGAAAACAAAGCTGGGATGCCTGGTGGTCAAAACTATTTTGCTGGGGAGCAATCCCCATCCCTCTTTTGGGACTGATTTACTTTGTAACTTTATTCAACCAAAGATTAAACGCGGAAATAGGCCGAGCGGTTCCGGCTTCTGTTTTAAATTCTGCTCTGTCTTTTATAGGGTTTAATACCAGCCAAGCCATTGTCTGGATAATGACGGTCGGGCTCTTTTTGGGAGGATTAATGTACGTGAAGGGCCTTTCCTGCAGCATGTACGGCTTGGTAACCCTCGGTTTTGGAAAAACCTGGGGCGGAATCAGGCGCGGCGTGGGCGGGGCAGTTGATTTGAGTTACCAGGCATTTGGAGTCAAAGGGGCCGTTGGCCGGGTTCAAGAAAGAATGTCTAAAGAGGGGTACCCGCTTCCATTTTTCGGTAGAAGGCTTGGAACAACGGCCAGGGAAGCAAGGGAAGCAAGAGTTGAAGATTATCTTGCTAAAGGTCTTGGTCTCCCCACGACTTTGGCAAGCCAAAGGAATCTATTAGATAATGAAGAAAAAGCACGCAGAGATATTGATAATAGATTTAAACAGGCCAGAACTGTTGATGAAACGAATCAGATTATAGCTGAACTAAGAACCAAAATTGAAGGAGGCGCCAAAGACCCAGAGACACTTGCCGCCATTAATACTCTGGCTAAGAAAGGAGAATTGGATGTAGGTCTATTCAATAAAGCTGTAGATAACTTTAAAGATATGCCGCTGGCTTTAAGTAAAGTTATATCCGAATGGAAAGAAGGCAAATTCGGCGGCTTGGCAAAAGCAGAAGACCTGCTGACTATTCTTAAAGATAACCGCCTCGGCCGCGAAGCCAAAGCCCTTGGTTACGCTTTTGTAGCTTCCAAAGACGGAAGTAAAGTAGCCGAAAAAATGACGCTTGATGATTACAGCAAGGGCTATCAAATTTTAGGCAGAAACACCAAAGAAGGAAGGGAGTTTAAGAAAAACATTGGTAAATTAAAACCTCCTATGGTCGCTGAATATAACTGGACGCATAGAACAGAAGAATTTGAACCGGATAAAATGCCAATAGATATGGCTGATACGGTCTTGAAACAAATTGAGGGGGCCAGCGCAAAAGATTTTGCCGAATACGATAAAAATGCGTGGGATGACCGGAATTTCCGTGCCGGCTTAACCAAATTGTTAATTGAAAAAAGAAAACAAATACCCGGTTCGGAAAGGAAATTCAAACAAGAATTGGCAAAAAGGTTCATCAGGGAAGGCAAAGGAAAACAGTTAAAAGCTCTAAATGAAATAAGCCCTGTGTCTATGAGAGAAGTAGCGATGGGAGAACCGCCCGAAGAAACAGAAGGCGAAGGAACAACCTTATAAATTTAAAATGCCTGTTACTTTAGAAGAAGCACAAATTTACGACCCTTATGAAGCATATGTTAATCAAATAATTGATGATGGTTTTAAATATGACCAGTTGCATAAAAAACTTGCGTCTCTTCCGGAAAACTTGCTTGATTTTATCTTTTCTCCGGAACTAGCTGAATTTATCAAAGATAAAATTGTCGCTCCTTTCAACCTGAATAAACAACAAACAAAAGAAACCGCTAAGGTAGTTCTGGAACTTATTTTAACCGACATATACTTAGGCAATATTGTAAGTGAGGTTCAAGGACGCTTAGCAATCGATGACCAAAAAGCCAAAACCATTGCCGGTTTAATCGTTGCCGAGCTCTTCGCCCCGATCCTGGAAGATCTGAAAAAAATGCATATAGAAAAATTTGCGAAAAATATACCGTTGCAATCGCAACAGCAAGGCGATGATAGAACGGTTGACCTTAGAAATAATTTATGAGATTCCAAGTTCCTCAATTCATTGAAACAGAAACCAAGATAGTCGGGCCGCTCACCTGGAAACAGTTTATCTGGGTGGCTTTGGGCGTCGGATTGCTCTTAATATTTTTCAGATTTCTAACCGGATTCTGGCTGATTTTTATCTCCATGATTGTGATAGCAGTTTTCGGAGCCTTGGCTTTCCTTAGAATAGAAGAGATGAGTTTGATAGAATATCTGATGAAGGCCCTAAGTTATGCCTTAGGACCAAAAAAATATCTTTTCAAAAAAGACAATGACCAACGCTTCAACTAAACAATTCGTAGAAATACAAGAAATCAGAAACGAAACTTTAATCCTCAAAGACGGGTCTTTACGCCAAGTAATCAAAGTCGGCTCAACTAATTTTGAGTTGAAGTCCCAAGACGAACAGCTGGCCATTTTAGCCGGCTTTCGGGATTTTTTGAATGCCCTTGATTTCTCTTTGGAAATTATGGTGATGTCCCGAAAATTGAATATAGGCAAGTATTTGGAATTATTGAATCAAATAGCCGAAGCCCAGCAAAACGAACTGATGAGGATCCAAGCAATTGAGTATTCCAAATTCATAAAAGAACTGACCCAATTAGCTAATATCATGGCCAAAGATTTTTTTGTGGTTATCCCTTTCTATATCGGACTAAAAACCAAGGGGGGAATTATTCAGAGTTTAAAAAACATTTTTAAACCGGCTCAAATCGTAAAACAACTGACTGCCGAAGAGTTTGATTCATACAAATCCCAGTTAAGCCAAAGGGTTGACTTGGTTTATGAAAACTTAGCCGGCTTGGGACTGGGAGCGAAAATTTTACAGCAAGACGAGTTGGTTAATCTTTATTATCGGTTTTACAATCCAGAGGTGATTGAAGGAATTAAATACCAATAATTAGATCATGGCCTTATTTAAAAGAAAAACTAAAGAAGAACTGCTGCCGATAGAAAGGGCGTCAACTATTGATGAAATTTTGGCTCCATCAGCAATAAGCATTTCTTCTAATCACATCCAAGTCGGGGGGAAACTGGCCCGGACTCTTTTTATTTCCACTTATCCCCGCTATCTTAGTACAAACTGGTTCTCGCCGGTGATTAATCTTGACCAAGAGCTGAATCTTGCTTTTTACATCCATCCAGAAGACACGGTTAACATTTTAAAAAAATTAAGAAACCGCTTGGCGAGGCTCCAGGCCCAAGCGATTGAAGAAGGCGAAAAAGGCAAAGTCCGGGATCCGGTTTTGGAAACAGCCATTTTCGATATTGAAGCTCTGAGAGACAAGCTCCAACTGGGCACCGACCGGTTTTTCAAATTCGGGCTCTATCTCACTATTTTAGGCAAAGACCAGAAAGAACTGGAAGAAGTCGAAAAAAGAATCAGAAACAGTTTGGAATCCCAGTTGATCGTAGTTAAACCGGCGATTTTCAGGATGAAAGAAGGTTTTACTACGACTCTGCCTCTTGGCAAAGACGCCTTGACGATCAATTCCGCCCTGAACACCGAGCCAATCTCTTCCAGTTTCCCTTTTGTCTCCCATGACCTGACCCAAGACCAAGGAATACTTTATGGAATAAATATGCATAATAATTCCTTAATTCTGTTTGACCGGTTCAGTCTGGAAAATGCCAATCAGGTTGTTTTCGGGACAAGCGGCGGGGGAAAAAGTTACGCCGTCAAGCTTGAAATTCTGCGATCAATCCTTTTCGGAACCCAGATTTTCGTGATTGACCCGGAGCATGAATACAAGCACGTAGCCGAGACTCTCGGCGGCTCCTTCATTAAAATTTCAATCGCCTCGGATAGCCACATTAATCCATTTGATTTGCCGGGCCCTCGCGAAGACGAACGACCAGAAGATGTTTTCCGAAGCCATATTCTTGATTTGACCGGCTTGATGAAAGTGATGCTTGGCGACCTGTCCCCGGAAGAAGAATCAATCTTAGATGAAGCTCTGATTCAAACTTACGCTTCTAGGGATATCTATCCGGACCAGGATTTCTCCGAAAAAGAACCGCCGCTAATGAGCGACTTTCAAAATGTTTTGGAAAACATGGCTGGAGCCGGATCTTTAGTCATAAGAATAAAAAAATACACCGAAGGCACCTTTGCCGGGTTTTTAAACCGGCCGACCAGTGTTTCTTTGAATAATCAGCTTATAGTTTTTTCAATTCGGGACATGGAAGATGAATTAAAACCAGTGGCGATGTATCTGATTTTAAACTTTATCTGGACAAAAGTAAGAAAAGAATTAAAGAAAAGAGTTTTGGTTGTAGACGAGGCCTGGTGGCTTCTAAAAAACGACGCCGGAGCGAATTTCTTGCTAAACACGGCTAAAAGAGCAAGAAAGTATTTTTTGGGCCTGACCACTATATCCCAAGACGTGCCTGATTTCATAAATTCACCGTTTGGCAAACCGATTGTCACTAACTCGGCCCTGCAACTTCTGATGAAACAGAATCCAGCCGGAATTGAAACAGTCAAAGAAACATTTAACCTTACCGAAGCAGAGAAAATCGCTCTTCTCGGTTCCCGGGTCGGCCATGGCCTCTTTTTTGCCGGAACGAGCCACGCCGCCTTAAGAGTGGTGGCCTCGTATACCGAAGACCAGATCATTACTTCTGATCCCCGGCAGATATTAGAAATCCAAGAAGCCAAGAAAGAATGGCTAAAGAATAAAAAATAATTTCGATATATTGAATCTAGCTATGACTGACGTCAGAAAAAATTTAATTATTATAATCTTTCTTTTAACGGGGGCTGTAATTATCCTTTTATTTCTTAATCTCAATTCTTCGTGGGAAAAACAAAGAGCGGAAATTCTTGATAGCTATTCTGCTCCGGCAAATCTGCCGAAAAGAATTTCGAGAGGTCCGGTAAATTTTTTTGAGCCACAGGGTTCTAAAGTAATTTTTTACGAAGAATCAGATTCCACTATCTATGAAGCTGGTCTTGACGGAAAAAACAAAAAAGAATTAGCTCGAATTCCGGGCGTCACGAAAATAGTTTTTAGTCCGTCGGGCTACGAACTCGTAGCCACTGTATCAGAAAAAAATACTTTAAAAAATTATTATTTTGACTTAAAAAATAGCAAAAGGGCAGAACTGCCCAAAGACGCGGAAGATATCGTTTTTTCTCCTGACGCCAGGAAAATAGCTTACTATTTTTATAATGCCAAAATCGGAGAAGGCAACATCTTAATAGCCAATCCTGACGGTTCTGATTCTAAAACTATTTTCAGAACCAGAATCAAAAACCCGATTCTAATCTGGTCCCAAAATAACCTGATAGTTTTTTATTTAAAAGAAGAAGACAATCAATCTTTAGCCTTCTCAGTAAGGCCGGATGGGAAAGGCTTTCAAAGGCTGACCGAAGAAGAACTAGCTCTTTACACCAGCCGAGAAATAGATGAAATAAGCGCTTTTAAAGAACTGGGAATTAAAACGGCTGCTGTAAAAATCAGCCTCCTAAAAGACAATTTAATATTTCTAAACGCCAAAGACGGAAAACTATACTCTCTTGGGTTTTAGCGCTTCTTTAAAATCCCTGAATGCTCTTTTTATATCCGGCCTGAAACCGATTTTTTTATAAAGAACTAAAAACATCATCACTGTAACTAGAATTTCAGTCATTAGGGTAGTGTAAGAAGCGCCGATATAGGAGTAACGCGGTATCACTAAAAAATTTCCAAAAATATTCAAAACCGCACCGGAAAGATAAATCCACATTCCGGTCTTTTGAAGGTTCATAGCAATTAAAGCCTTGCCGCCCAAATTATTTAAAAAAACCATACCGACGACTAGAGCCAGGATTTTTAACGGCTGGACTGAAGCCAAAAATTCCTCTCCGCCAAGAATTAAGACAACTGGTTCGGCGAAAATAATCAGAAAAACAACCACTAAAACAGCCATTACCAAAAGAATATTAAAAATCTTTTTGAAAATCTGGCTAAAAATTTCTGTCCTAAAAGCAGAACTGGAGAATGAAGGCATGGTCAATTCTACTAATAAGGCCGGAAAAAAAACAATGGTTTCCAAGACTTTAGCCGCCAGTCGATAAATCCCGACATCTGAAATCGGCTTCATTAAAGAAAGCATCAAGGCGTCGGTTCTGATATAAATCGCAGTGAATAAAATCGAAAGAGCTACCGGTAAGGAAGTTTTTAGAATTTTTTTAATATAGCTAAAATCTAAAACCAAACCGAATCTGATGAACCGGCGGGAAAGAAAAAATACGATTATGAACTGGGCGCCGGCAGTCAAAGAAAGAATCCAGACAAAAGACAATAATCCCAATCCGGCTTTAACGGCATAGAAAACAAGGCCCAGCTGGATTAATCTGGTTAAAACATCGGAAAAAGAAACGAAATAAAAAGTTTCGTATTTTTGAAAAATTCCTCCGAGTATCTGGCTTAAAGAAGAAAAAAGAACAAAAATTGAAGCGATTAAAATTCCATTTTTTATTTCTTTGGAATAGGGCAAGAAGAAACTGATGGATAGAGCAAAAATCATGACTAAAACCAAAGAGATAAACCGGAGAAAGAAGATATTCCCGGAAATGAATTTCTCATTGTCCGGATAACGGGAAATTTCCCGGACATGAATTACGTGAAGGCCGAAATCAGCCAGAATCGTAAAAATAAAAAGATATGAAAGGACGGTTTCGTAAGCGCCGAATCCAACTTGACCCAAGTGCCGGGTCAAAAAACCGATAATAATCAGTCCGATTACTGCGGTGATAATTCTGGAAATAGAAGCAATAAAAAAATTTTTGTAGACTCCATGTAAATTCATAAAAAGGGTCTTCCCCCTTAATTACTTAGATATCAACCGGCTTTATCACCACTCTCCGCTTAGGCTCTTCGCCGATGCTCTCAGTTTTCACATCGGTCCAGCCGGCTAATTCTAAATGAACAAGCCTTCTCTCATAGGCCGACATCGGCCTTAAAACAAAAAATTTTTGAGTGGTTTGGACTCTTTCCGCCACCAATCTGGCTAATTCTAATATCTGGCCGTTTCTTTTCTCTAAAAAATTGTTTAAATCCAAAACCAAACCCACCTTCTGCCCCGGGCCCTTTTTCTGATCTAGCCCCTTTAGGGCAATCAACCTGACGATATATTCAAGGGCTTTTAGATTTCTGCCCTTGTCATCAAGTAATAGGGAACAATCGTCGTCCGATTTTAGTTTAACTATAAATATCTCCTGCCCCTCCGGACTTTTGTGCTTTTCGAAGCTTAAATTTTCAAAACTAAAACCTATTCTTTTAAAAAGATCTTCAACGGTCCGGTGAATTAAATTTTCCATTTGGTCCTCCATGAATTTTATTAATATAGGCCTGCTCAATAATTGAAAATAGGGTCGTAGTTATCCAGTAAAGAGGCAGGCCGGCTGGAAAACTCATTGAAATTATTATAGTGATTATCGGGAAAAAATACAACATTTGGTGGTTTATGGCGCCGAGAGGATTGGCAGTTTGATCTCTTGGGGCGGCGGAACTTTTCGAAAAAGAGGAACTCATCTTAGTTTGCCAAAACTGAACGGCGCCGGCAATCACGGACAGTAGAATATTTCTTTTAGTCAGATTGATAAACCCGAGAGATGTTGAATTTAAAAAATCGGGGTTTTTTATAAAATCATACAAAACCGAGAGAGAGTTTTCTTCAAATCCAGCCACAGAAACCCGATAAAGAGCGATTAAAATGGGTAATTGAATCAAAAGGGGGAAACACCCGGAAAAAGGATTAACTTTGTGCCGGCGATAAAGCCCCATTACTTCTTGGGTCTGTTTTTGGGCATCATTTTTGAATTTTTCCTGAACTTCTTTTATTTTCGGCTGAAGTTCGGCCAAAGCTTTTTGAGACTTGATGGTTTTAACCGAAAGAGGACTTAATAAAAGCCTGATAATTAAGGTTAGTAAAATTATGGCTATTCCAAAATCATTAAAAGCAACTGTGTTGTATAAAAAAACAAGTAAATTGAAAAATGGGGCATATAAAACTGTGTTGAATAGTCCGCTCATGGAAAATCAACTCCGCCTCTTGTCCAGGGTCCGCACTTTAAAATTCTTAAGCCGGACTTCAATAATCCTGTCCAAAAACCGTATTTTTCAATAACTGCCAGAGAATACTCCGAACATGAGGGATAGAACCGGCAACCGCTTAAAGAACCGAAAAAACTTTGGTTAGGCGAGATAGTTTTTTGATAAAATTTTATTAATTTAACTATTATTTTCATCGGCCGATTTTAATCAAACTGTTTATTAAAGCTTCTTCTAGGTTTCTAGGTTCTTCATTAGCCGCTTGGGGTTTTACTATTACTATAATAAAATAGCCGGGCTTTATTTTTAAGAGATTGAGCCTTATGATTTCACTTATCCTTCTTTTAATCTTATTCCTGACAACGGCTTTTTTGGAAACTTTTAATCCAATGATAAAAGCAAATTTTTTTAGGCCGGGAGCGGCCGGGATAAATTTTATTTTAAAAAATCCGGAATTAAAGCTTTTACCTTTTTTGAAGACTTCTTTAATTTGATTACTATTTGAAAAGCGGTATTTTGAAGGCAGGGCCACAATAAAAAATATCGATATGTCGATACATTAATATTCAGTATTCAACAACTAATCTTTTTCTGCCCTTTCTCATTCTTCTTTTTAAAACCTTGCGGCCAGCCCTGGTCAGCTTTCGCGACCGAAAACCATGCTTTTTTATCCTTTTTTTATTTGAGGGGTGATAGGTTAATGCCTTTGATTTCATATTTTTAAACTAACCTTTTTCTTTTATCGGGTCAATTGTCTAATTTGACAATTAACGATATGGTTGGTTTAACAGTCAACTTACTATCAACAAAATCTCAACATAATTAAACTGTTATATGGGGTGACGGTAAAATAAGATTACTAAACAAAGCCAGTACCGAAATTTTGATATGTCGATTAGTTGATATTTCGACATCGACATCTCGATATATTTGTTATGACCAACCTGACCAACGAGGAAATTTGGAAAAATGTTCTAGGTGAAATGGAAATATCACTAAGTAGGGCCAGTTTTGTCACCTGGTTTAAAGACACAAGGATTGTCTCCAAAGAAAACGGCCAGGTCATTATTAGTGTTCCAAATGGTTTTGTCAAAGAATGGGTTCAGAATAAATTCAATAAAAAAATCTTCCAATCCCTTAAACAGGTAGACAATGATATTAAAGAAATAAATTATGTTGTGGGAAATCCTTTTATTAAGGCTCCTGATTCAAAAATTCTGACTAGGGAGATTCAGCTTGAACAAATCCAAGAAAGCGCCCCCGATACGGATATTGACCCGAAAACAAATCTCAATAAAAAATATACCCTTGATAATTTTGTTGTTGGCTCAAATAACGAACTGGCTCACGCAGCCAGTCTGGCCGTGGTTAAAACCCTCGGCCGGGCTTATAACCCCCTCTTTTTATACGGCGGGGTGGGGCTCGGCAAAACCCATCTCCTTCAGGGTATCGCCAATAAGATATTAAAAGAGAATCCGGACAAAAGGGTGATTTACCTTCCGGCTGAAAAAATGGTTACTGAAATCATCGAAGGCATAAAAAATAAAACAGTAGAGGAAATAAAAATGAAATATGCCCAGAAAGATGTTTTAATAGTCGATGATATCCAGTTTTTAGCAGCCAAAGAAGCAACTCAAGATATATTCTTCGCCACTTTTAATAATCTTTACAATCTGAATAAGCAGATAATTTTGTCATCTGATCGCCCCCCCAAGGCTCTTTCAGCTATTGAAGAAAGGTTAAAATCAAGATTTGAAGGCGGAATGATCGCCGATATCGGAATCCCTGATTATGAAACAAGGTTGGCTATTTTAAAAATTAAAATGAAGAATAAACCAGTCTCTTTACCGGATGAAGTTCTTCAGTATATTGCCACAAACATTCAGAAAAATATAAGAGAACTGGAGGGAGCATTAAATAGAATTATTGCCGTAATTGACCTGACCGGAAGAGAACCAAATCTAAAAGATATTGAAAAACTACTAAAAGCTTATGTCCAAGCAAGTTATAGAAAGACAAGCGCCCAAACTATAATTAAAACTGTCTGTGATTTTTATGGCATTTCTTTAAGTGAACTGCTTAAAAAAAGCAGAAAAACTTTTCTGGTTAAGCCGCGTCAAATAGCCATGTATCTTTTAAGAGAAGACACTAAGGCTTCTTTCCCTGATATTGGAAGCCGTCTTGGCGGGAAAGACCATTCAACGGTTATTCATGCTTACCGCAAAATCATTGAAGAAACTGATAATAATGAGGGGTTAAAACAGGAAATAAATTTAATCAGGGAGAGGATTTATAATAAAACTTGATAAGAAGTTGATTAATATTTAATATTCTGGGAATAAAAATTCAAGAAATTATAAATTCAATTTTTTTTCAGATTTAATTAATCAAATTATTAATAGTTTATCAATAAGATTTAATTGGGAAATTTTATAGACTGAATATGAAAAATCTAAAAAGACAATAAGTTTTCCACAAAGCTTATTACTATTATTTGTTAAATTAATGAAATTTGTAACAACAACAAGAAAAATTCAAGAAGGTTTAAATATTATTAAAAATATTACCGGCAAAAATTTAAATCTGCCTATTTTAAATACAATTTTAATGACCGCTAAAAACAATCAGGTTAATTTTTCAACAACAAATCTCGAGTTAGGTATTAACTATTATTTAAACACGCCAATTGAAAATGAAGGAAAAGTAGCTATTCCTTCAAAAATAATCACCGATTTTGTCTCCAATATTAAAGACGAGAAAATTGAAATTTCTTTAAAAGACAATATTCTAAACATTCAGAGTAATAATTTTAAAACAAAATTAATATGTTTTGACCCAAAAGATTTCCCCCTGATTCCAAAACTAAAAAAAGATTCACCAATTGTTTTATCGCCTAGAGTGCTAAAAAATGCTTTAAGTTCAGTGTTTGACTCAATTTCCCTATCTCAAACAAGGCCGGAGTTGGGAGGGGTGTTTATTAACTTAAATAAAGGCAGGATTTATTTTGCTTCAACGGACAGTTTTAGGCTAACTGAAAAAATAATTAACACCCCATGCCTTAAAAATATCTCAGTTATAGTTCCAAGAAACACAGTGGCCGAGTTAATAAGAATTTTATCTGATTATGAAAAAGATGTTTTAGTGAGTATAGAGGAAAATCAAATTCAAATTTCTTCTGATGATTTTGATATTATTTCAAGACTCATTGATGGTCACTACCCCGATTATCAAAGGGTTATTCCTTTAAAATCTATTTCTCAAATCCTATTTAAAAAAGAAGATCTGCAGAACAATATCAGGCTGGCTGGCCTGTTTTCAAGTAATATAAACGACATAGGATTAAGAATTGATAAAAAAGAAGCAGTGGTATTTTCAAAAAATTCTGACCGGGGCGAATTTAATTCAAGAATAAAAAGCAATTCCAGTATTCAAATTGAAGAGCCTTTTGAAGTTTTGCTGAACTATAGTTATCTAGCCGACGGTTTAAAAAACATACCCTCTGAAGATGTCTTATTTGAGTATACTGGAGAGGGCGCCCCCATTGTTTTAAAGCCAAAAGATCCAGAATTAAATTTTACTTATTTAATAATGCCTTTAAAAACATAGTACATAGTTATTAATAAATAGCAGCCTAAGCTTAAATGGAGATAATCACTTTTGGCGATAAAGATAAAAAGCGATATGATGATTTTCTGTTTAATTCAAAATATAAAGATATTCTTCAATCTTGGGAATGGGGGGACGTAAAATCAAAATTAAACTGGAGAGCCGAAAGGCTCGGATTTTTTAAAAAGAGGCAATTAGTTGGCTTAGTTCAGGTGTTAGAAAGAAGGCTGCCCTTCGGTTTTTCATTATTTTACATACCAAGGGGGCCGGTAATTGATTGGCAGAACCATCAGCTTGTTAAAGAAATAATTATTTGTCTCAAGGAAGATTTCAGAGAAAAGATAAAAAATAATAAAACCCTTTTTTTAAGACTGGAGCCGCCAGTCGAAAAAAATGAAGAGCTGTTAATAGTATTCAAAGATCTGGGTTTTAAAAATTATTTTAAAACTATTCAGCCGCCCAAAACCCTGCTAATAGACCTTAATTTGTCTGAAGATGAGTTAATTAAAAGATTTAGGAGAACAGCTAGAAACTTAATCCATCGTTCCGAGAAAGAGGGAATAATACTTGAGGCTTTTACCGGCAGTCAAATAACCAGTGATTATTTAAAGGGATTTTATAATCTTTATCGGTCAACCGGAGAGAGATTCTCGTTTCCATTGAGGCCCTATAAGCAATTTTTAATTCTAAAAGAAGCTATGGGTGGAGCAGGAATGATAAAACTATATATCGCTAAAATTAAAGGTTTAATTTTAGCCTACGGAATTGTTCTTTTATGCGGAGAAAAAGCTTTTTATATCTGGGGCGGAACCGGAAGACACCAGGACTACAGTAAATTTTTCAACTATGGTTATATTTGGGGCATGCTCAAGGATTTAAAAAGGGAAGGAATAAAGATTTTTGATTTCTGGGGGCTTGGGCCAGAGAATGATCCGAATCATCCCTGGTCTGGCTTTACTCTTTTTAAAACAGCCTTTGACGGCAATCGTTTTGATTACCTTGGAACTTTTGATTTGCCGATTTCGCGATTTTATCCTTTATTTAAATTGACTGATAAAATAATGACTCCTAAGTATAGGGCCACAAGCAGTTAGTTACTATTTTTCACTGCCCATTCCCAGTTATCATATTGGGGATCTTGAGCCGGATTTAAGGGTATGGGGTCCTGGGGACTATCTTTATCGACATAATGAAGAATTGAGTGGGCTTCTCCACTTTCATCGGTGTAGTTTCCATTAAGCATTATTTTATCGGTAAAAAGAGGCGTCGGTTTTTGAAATTCTTCAACTGATTTGCCTTTCAGCGCTTCGGTTATGAATTCTCTCCAGATTGGTCCTCCGGCTGAAACCCCCCCGCCCTCCCGGGTCATTTCAGCGTTGTCATTATTCCCTACCCAGACTCCGACTGCTAGTGTTGGCGTATAGCCGATCGTCCAGGCATCGCGGAATTTTTGGGTGGTTCCGGTTTTCACGGCGACCGGCCGGTCAGGTATATAAAGCGGGCTCGACAGTCCGAAAAGAAGAACTCTGGCGGAATTATCTGATAGAATATCGTTAATCATTCTGGCGGTCTGGCCGGAAATTTTTCTTTCCGGTTCTGGGTTAAATTCTTCAAGAGTATCACCCCTGGAATTTTCGACTTTAAGTATAAAAGCGGGTTGGTTAAAGATGCCGTCATTGGCAAAAACTCCATAGGCTGAAGTCAGGTCAAGCGGCCGGACATCGCCTCCGCCCAAAACCAAAGACAGGCCGAAATTCCCAGTGTCGCCTAAAAATTTTATGCCTAGTTCTCTAGCTCTCTCAATTGAATCATTGACGCCGGCCAGATACAAAATTTTAACCGAAGGAATATTCAAGGAGCTACCCAGGGCCTGTCTTAATGTCACTGGACCCCTGAATTTTTCATCTGAATTCTGGGGATGGTAGCACTCTAAACCGTATTGGTCTTTTTCCTGGCTGGCGTCAGGCGGACAAGAGGGGTTAAATTCGGTTTTAACGTCAAATAAAATTGTTTTATCGGTGAAATTTTTATCCAGCGCGACTGAGTAGACTATCGGTTTAAAAGCTGAACCGGGCTGTCGGAAAGCAGTGATGACATTGAAATTGCCCTCTTTTTCAATATTAAAATAGTCCCTTGAACCGACCAGAGCCAGAATTTCGCCGTTTTTTGGATTAAGGGCAACTAGGGCTGCATTGCCGGCCTTAAAAAGTTTTTCGTTTCGGTCGGCATATTTGTTGATAATTTCTTCGGCTTTTTGCTGCATTCCCCAATCTAGGGTCGTATAAACCCTAAGCCCCCCGTTTTGAACTATGTCTTCCCCGTATTTTTCAATCAGGTACTCTCTGACCATTATTACAAAATGGGGAGCAAGGATGCCGCCCGGAACCGGCGAGGCCAGTTTTATTTCTTCGCTTAGAGCAGTTTCAAATTTTTCTTTATCTATTAATTTTGATTCAAGCATTTTTTCGAGAAGCGCATTCTTTCTATCCAATAATCCGTCTTTATGGGAACCATAGGGAGAAAAGTAGCTTGGCGCCTTAAGCATGCTGGCTAAAATAGCCGATTCATTCAGAGAAAGCTCTTTTGCCGGTTTTCCGAAATAATTCTGACTGGCTTCTTCTATCCCAAAAATATTGGAGCCAAAGGGTACCTGATTTAGATACATCCAGAGTATCTGATCTTTTTCAAATTTCCGTTCAATCTGCAAAGACAAAATTATCTCTTTAAATTTTCTTGAGAAAGTTTTTTCCCGGCTAAGCAAAGAGTTTTTGACCAACTGCTGGGTTATGGTGGAACCGCCTTGAGAAAATTCCCGTTCTCTTAGGTTGATGGAAACCGCCCTGGCTACCCCTTTAAGATCTAGGCCGTAGTGGCTGTAAAAATTTGCGTCTTCGGCGGCAATTACGGCCCTCTTTAGATAATTCGATATTTCTTCAAAGGGGACAATTGTTCTTTTTTCGTCGCCATGAATACTGAAAAGAACTGTCTTGCCTTCGCGGTCAAAGATTTTCGTGGCTTCATTGACGCGCCTGGTAATAATACTTTGAGAGTCAGGAATCTGGGGGGCAAAGTAGGCGAAAGCGCCTAAAAAGGCTAAAACCCCCAAGACAGTTAACCAAAGCAAAAGCAAGATCGTTAATTTAATCAGGCTAATTGTTTTTCTTCTTTTTTTCGAACTTCTCATAGACTAAAATTAATTAAAAAGCTATCATAAATCAATGGCCAAAGTCATTACCGAGGAGATAAAAATTCAGGAATTAGTCAACTCCACCAGATATATAGATGCTATTTATCCCTCTCGCGAATTTTTAGGAGAACGCTTGAAAAGCGGGAAACAACTTTCTGTATACATAGGAATGGATCCAACCGCTCCGGATCTGCATTTGGGGCATACAACAAATTTTTTTGTACTGAAAAAATTTCAGGAATTAGGCCACAGGGTGATTATTTTGATTGGCGATTTCACTGCGGGAATAGGCGATCCCACAGGCAAAGATGAAACCAGGAAGCCGCTAACAGAAAAAGAAATTTCAGAAAACTCAAAAACATATATGGAACAAGTAGGGGAAATTTTAGATTTAAATAAAACAGAATTTAAGCAAAACAGCCGATGGCTCAAAAAAATATCACTTAAAGGATTTATAAAAATTGCTTCATTGGTTTCAGTCCAGCAACTTCTGCATCGAGACATGTTTAAGAGAAGAATGAAAGCAGGAGAATCAATAGCTCACCACGAATTTATTTACCCCCTGCTCCAGGGCTATGATTCAGTAGCAATGAATGTCGACGGCGAGATGGGCGGTCGAGATCAAACATTTAATATGTTGATCGGCAGAACGTTAATGGAAAAACTTCTTAATAAAGATAAGTTTGTAGTTACGACTAAACTCTTAGAAAATCCTTTAACTGACAAAAAACTAATGAGTAAAAGCGAGGGAAGCTATGTGTCGCTTTTGGATTCTCCTCAAGATATGTATTCAAAAGTGATGGCTCTGCCAGACGAAGTCGTTTTCGCCTGTTTTGAATTATGCACCGAGATTCTGACGGAAAGAATTAATGACTTAAAATCAGGAAATATCTTAACAGCCAAGCATGAACTGGCCTTTGAAATTGCGAAAATGTATCACAGAGAGAAAGAAGCGATAAAAGCCAGAGATGAATGGGATAGAGTTTTTTCAAAAAAAGAACTGCCTTCCAAAATCGAAGAATTCGAAGTAAAAAGCGGTTCAATGACTTTGGGTGTATTTATCGCGGGGTGGCTAAAAGTATCTAATTCTGAAGCCAAGCGTCTTATCGGTGAACAAAATGCCGTGAGAGTTAATGATAATCTTATTGCCGATTGGAATTATGAAGTTAAAAAAGGAGATACAGTCCAAGTTGGTCCTAGAAAGTTTGTAAAAATAAAAAGATAAAACAAAACCCCGTCTAGGGGTTTTGTTTTAGGAATTATAATTTTTCTTCTTCTTCATCCTCCTCTTCCTTTTTTTCTTCTTTCTCTTCTTCGTCCTCTTCTTCATCGTCCTGAAGAAGATATTTCAATAAATCTTTCTCCATTTTAAGTCCCATTGGGTTCTATTAGGCTTATAGGCCTAAGTAGTTTTATTTTCTTTCCTCGACCTGATAATCCTCCTTATTTTAGTCAGGTAAAGGAGTCTGTCAAGTGGGGGGGGTCAAGCCCCGCTTCCTAAAATCGCCAGAGCCAAAGCATCGGCAGCATCATCGGGCTCTGGTTCTTCTTTCAGGTTTAAGATTAATTTCACTATTTTTTGAATATTTTCTTTGGTTGACCGGCCGTAGCTGGTCAGGGCTCTTTTTAGTTCAAGGGGAGCTACTTCGGTTATGGGGATTTTATTTTCGGCAAGAGTCAAGAGTATTACTCCTCGGGCCTGAGAAACCTCAATCACCGTCTTTCTGTTTTTAAAGAAAAAGAGTTTTTCAAGCACGGCTTTATTCGGCCTGACCTCGGCCAATATTTTTTTTAACGATTTCCTGATTTCAATGAGACGAAGATAAGTTTCTTTAGCCTCGACTTCAATGGTTCCGTAACCAAGACAGATAAGTTTTCCATTTTCGCTTTTAACTGCGCCGTAGCCGATTAAAGAAGAGCCGGGATCAATGCCTAAAATCACCATGTTATAAATTGTCGTCCAGGAGATTGGAATTTACATCTTCAACTTCATTTTGGTCACTGAGAGCCTCTAAGAGTCTGTCTAATTTTTCCTGATTAGCCGGGCTAGTCTGCGAAACGGGCTGATTGAACATCCAGGAAAGGCTTCCTGGCTGGACTGTTTTTGAATCATGGTCATTTAGAATTTTTTTGATTTCAGCAATGGCCCTATTGCGATTATCGGTAATTACTTTAATTCTTAAGGCGACTCCTCCTGGTCCAAGGGCTTCAATAAGCAATTCTTCAAGTTGGGCTTGATCTTTGTCAGACACTTTCTTTACCGCCTTGTCTATGTTTTCTTTCGGCATATTGGCTGCCTTGGCTTTTTCAATCGCCTGAAATAGGGTTGGATTTGTTTTGGGATCAACTCCTTTTTTTGCAGCCAAAGTAATTAAATGAGAAAGTTTTGAAAAAACTTGACCCCTTTTCTGGTCGGTCAGAGTCTTTTTATGTCTGATTTGTTGCCAGCGATTATGCCCGCTCATAATTCGTGCGTTTCGTGATCGCCCGGATGCTGTTTGATGAATTGGTCGTACAATTGGAGAATTTTGTCTTTTACCTGCTGGGGACTGGGGATTTGTTCAAAGGTGAATTCCGGAATCTCTCCGGCTGTCTGGACAGTTACCTGGCCGTAATTGAAAAATGTTGGCAAAAGACCTTTAATTCTAACGGTAACATCCTGAATTTTTGAGAGGCGCAGTTCCGAAATGTCTCTTTTAAATAAGCCCAGCTGGTGAATTTCCAGAATCCTGTGGTCAGTCACTATCCAAGTATCAAGGTAGAAATCGGTTAATGCCTTGAAAAGAAAATACCAGATGAATAAAAAATAAAAACTTAAGAAGAACATAGCCAAATTAAGACCAGTTTCTTTAAGAATCAAAAATTTATTGGCTAAATAAAATCCGGATAGCCCCAGTAAAATTAAAATTCCAAAACCGAAATAAATGGAAAATAAGACAAGCCAGTGCCTCCTTAAAAAAAGCTCCACCTTTTCATAAGATTTTTGGGAAGGAAAGATATTCATAAATGAACTCGGTCCACTGAATTTTAGAGAATAATTGGTAATTAATGGATATTAATAAAACTAAGCCAGAAGAAAAAATGATCGCTAAAACTTTAGTTTTGTAATCTAGCCCGAATTTAAGAAGGTGGTAAACAATAAATAAAGCGTTGATAGAGTAGCTTATGAGAAAAATAACAAATATGGTTAAAGGCAGCCTGATGACTAAGTCATTCATATAAAAGTATTTGGATATTTAAACATTTAAACTTCTTTCTTGTTTGATTTTCAGATGTTCAAAGGCTTGCCTGGTGGCGATCCGGCCCTTGGATGTTCTGGTTAAAAAACCAATTTGCATAAGATAAGGTTCAAAAACATCTTCAATCGTTTCTTCTTCTTCGGCCAATGAAGCGGCGATGGTTTTTATTCCGACCGGTCCGCCATGAAAATTGTTTATGATTAACTGGAGAATCTTTCGATCGGTCGATTCAAGACCCAATTCATCAATATCAAGCATTCCTAAAGTTTCTTTGACGATTCCCGGACTAATTGTTTTTATTCCTTTAACCTGGGCAAGGTCTCTTGATCTTTTAAGGAGCTTATTGGCGGTTCTTGGAGTATAACGGCTGGCCTTGGCCAGAATTATTTCTGCTTCTTTTTCCAGGTTGATGTTTAAAATTTTTGCCGACCTTTCAATTATTTTTTCAATATTTTCTTGGTTGTAAAAATCAAGCCGGTAATTCACTCCGAATCTTGACCTGAAAGGAGAAGAGAGAAGGGCGATTCTGGTGGTGGCAGCGATCAAGGTGAAGCGAGGAAGGTTTATTTGGATTGTTTTGGCTGAAGCCCCTTTTCCGATGATGATGTCTAGTTTAAAATTCTCCATTGCCGGGTAGAGGATTTCTTCAATTAGTTTATTCAAACGATGAACCTCATCGATGAAAAAAGTGTCGCCGTCCTGAAGATTAGTTAAAATGGCGGCAATGTCGCCGGCTTTCTCCAGGGCTGCGCCAGAAGTAATTTTAATGCTGGAAGCATATTCCTTGGCGATTATGTGGGCTAGAGTCGTTTTACCTAATCCCGATGGTCCATAAAGTAATATGTGTTCCAGTGGTTCTTTCCTTCCTTTGGCTGCTCCGATCATCACTTTCAAATTTCCCTTTATTTTTTCCTGGCCAATGAATTCTTTGAAAGCCCCGGGCCTTAGAGTTTGATCAAGCAGTTGATCTTCTGGCTGGGTTTCTATTAAATTTTTTGATTTTCTCATTTATTAATTCCAAGCGGCCTAAGGGGGGCCGCTGGTCTTATTTATCAACAGTCAATTAACAGTCTTTACAGGACTATTCCAGAACTTATTATCTTGACTTGACATTTATAATCTATCAATATATAATGTATTTATAATCCCCAATATGGGTATTTTTGTTAGCAGACATGTTGAAATTTCGAAATATCAGTATTCGATTTTTTTTATCAAACCTTTACCCTCACAAGCATGATTGTGAGAGTTAAGCCCCCAGAGGACGCAGGCAATTGGCCTTTGATTAAAACCACGGGCTAATTTCTGGAATAATTTATCTATGGATAGTTTGGAGGAGTTTTTCTCTTTTCTGGACTATTCCTGGAGTCTATTCTAACCTTGCATCTCCCAAGATCGAGGATTTTGCCTGCGTCCTCTGGGGGCTGGATATTTCGATATATCGAAATATTCTGCTATTCTCCAAGAATTCTTTTCGCTTCCTCAAAATCGGTTATCCCATCCAGAATTTTAAGGTAGCTGTCTTGAAGCATGGTTATCATTCCTCTTCTTCTTAATAAGTCCCTGATCTCGCTTACGGCTGGTGATTTAAGGATTAATTTTTCAAGCTCGTCGTCGACTGTAAATGCTTCAAAAACCCCGATTCTGCCTTTGTATCCGGTAAAATTACATTTTTCGCACCCTTCTTTTTTAAAAATTTCAATTTCATTTGATCCACGCCCCAGGGCATCGTTTATTTTTTTTGTTTCTTCAGGCGAGGCCCTGATTTTCTTTTTGCATTCTTGGCACAGTTTTCTGACTAGTCTTTGGGCCATAATCAGGTTTATCGCCGGAGCAATGACTTGGGATTTGGTGCCCATATCAATCAATCTTGGAATGGTCCCGGCGGCATCATTGGTATGCAGGGTGGAAAAGACCAGATGGCCGGTTAAAGCCGCATGCATGACTATTTCGGTCGTTTCGGAATCTCTTATCTCGCCGACTAGAATCACATCCGGATCCTGTCTGACAATTGATCTTAAGCCGTTGGCGAAAGAATATCCTTTATCGGGCTCAACTTGAGTTTGGGATATGCCCTTAATGAGGTATTCTATGGGGTCTTCAATGGTCACTATTTTGATTCCGGGTTTATTGACGAAATTGACAAAGGCATAGAGGGTGGTTGTTTTGCCTGATCCGGTCGGGCCGGTGGTTAAAATTGAACCGGTTGTTTTTTTAAGCTGTTTTTTGACTTCTTCGAGAAGTTCATCTCTCATCCCCAATTCTTCGAGATTCTTTCTTAAAGTTTGCGGATCCAAGAGACGGATAACTATGCTTTCATCATAAGCTCCGGGCAGGACTGAAATTCTTGCTTCAATATCCCCGCTTTCTTTTTTGACGGTGAATCTGCCGTCCTGGGGGGAATCGTGGATGTTGATTTTAAGCCCGGCCATTAGCTTGATCCTATTTAAAATAGCCGGATAGCCAGCTTTGTTAAGGTCCATTATGTCTTCTAAGGCACCGTCTATCCTGAATCTCAGCCTAATACTTTTTTCCTCGGGTTCAAAGTGGATATCTGATGCTCCGTTGGAAATAGCCCCGCCAAACAACAATTCAACCGTTTCGGTGGTAGCTGTTTTCAGTATTCTATTTTTAAGATTTGAAAGGTTTTCGAGTTCTTTTTCAAATTTTAATTCCAATTTTTCCTCTTTTTGGATAATGGCCATATTAATCCTAATTTTACCAGATAAAAACGTTTAATTTAAGACCCTGATTATCAACTAGCTAAATCTTATCCTCTTGACTGAATTCGTTGCCTTGATATAATAAAAAATGATTTCGATAAACTTTAATTAGTCCGTTATTAAGCGGGCTTGATTTTTTAAACAGGGACCATCAGACCAATGTTACTAGACATAAAACAATTCATATCAGCTATAAAGCAGATTGCCGAAGAAAAAGGAATCGACGAGCAGAAAATAATAGATACAATAAATGCGGCAATTGCCTCGGCCTATAAGAAGGATTATGGCAAGAAAGGCCAGATAATCAAGGCGAAATTAGACCCGTCAAGCGGCCAGATTTCGGTTTGGCAAGTCAAATATGTGGTTGAAGGGATGGATGACGAAGGTTATATCACCGGTCTTATTGTGAAAAAAGAACCCGGCGAAGATTCATCTGTTTTAAAGGAAAGGACTTTTATTTTTGACGAAGAAAGCGGTTTTAAACCCGAAGAAGGAGAAATCAGGGTAAAGTTTAATCCTGAAAAGCACATTCTTTTTGAAGAGGCTAAAAAAATAGATTCAGGCCTAAAGCCGGGCGATGAGTTAATCCTATCTTTGGAAGAAAAGAGCGACTTCGGAAGGATTGCTGCCCAGACAGCCAAGCAGGTGGTTATTCAGCGCCTCCGTGAAGCTGAAAGAGAATCGATTGCCGCGGAATATAAGAGCCGGGTCGGGCATCTTGTCAGCGGAGTGATCCAGAGGAGAGAAGGATCGGTTGTTTACTTTGATATTGGCCGGGCTCTTGGCGTTCTTTCGCCTCTTGAGCAAAGCCGTCTTGATAATTATTCGATCGGCCGGAGACTTAAAGTTTTGATTCTGGCAATTGAAGAAACGTCAAGGGGGCCGCAGATTATCTTATCACGTTCTCATCCAAAGCTCCTGGAAAAACTTTTTGAACTGGAAGTCCCTGAAATTTCAGCCGGTTCGGTTTTAATCAAAGGAGTAAGCCGGGAAGCAGGCAGTCGATCCAAAATAGCGGTCTGGTCAAAAGATTCTCATGTTGATCCGATCGGCTCTCTGGTCGGCCAGAAAGGAATAAGAGTCCAGACAGTGATTAACGAACTCTCTGGGGAGAAGATAGATATTATTGAGTGGAGCGATGATCCGGTCAAATTTATTCCTAATGCCATGTCTCCGGCCAAAGTGATTGATTCAAAGATTCTGGATCAGAAGAGAAAGCATATTTTGGTTGAAGTGGCCGAAGACCAATTTTCTTTGGCCATAGGCAAAAGAGGCCAGAATGTAAGGCTGGCCGCCAAGCTTGCCGGTTGGAAAATAGATGTCCGTTCCCCCAAAGAAGAAATGAAAGCCGAAGAAGCCGAATTGGTCCAGCCGGTTCCCAATGAACTATCAGATAAAAACTAAATCAGACTGATTCCAGTCATCTCTTCAGGTTTTTTAATATTCATCAGATTCAAAATAGTAGGGGCGACGTCCTGAAGGATTCCTTTTATTCCCGATCCTTCATAGTTAAGCTCGCTACTGTCTTTTTCTTTTTTGAATTTTCCCCCGACCACCAAAAAAGGAACCGGATTGGGATTATGCCGTGATTCTTTTTCGCCGGTGCCGAGATAGGTCAGGCTTTCGGCGTTCCCATGGTCTCCCGTCACTAAAATTACCGTTTCTTCATTTTGGCCGGCCCTATAAATTTTGCCGATTGCCCGATCAACCGCCTCAACGGCTTTAATTGTTGTTTCGTAATCGCCGCTATGACTTAAAATATCGGGATTGGCGAAGTTGGCGGCGATGAATTGATAGTTGCCCTTTTCAGTTTCTTCAATTATTTTTTGAGCTATTTGAGCGGCCTTCATCTGGGGATTTTTGAGAAAATTTTCAGACGAAGGAATTATAAAGTCGGTTTCGTTTTCAAATCTCTTTTCCCTGAGGCCGTTGAAAAAGTAGGTCAGATGGTCGGATTTGGCTGTTTCGGCGATGCGGAGCTGGTTAAAGCCATTTTGTTCCAGTATTTCTCCAAGCGTATTTTTTACTTCTTCTCTTTTGAAAATCGGTTTTACTTTGATCCCGTTCCCATAATCGGTCATCGTGGTCAGGAATAAATTATTGAATTTTCTCGTTTCGAAAAAATTAAAATCAGGATCGCTTATGGTCCGGGCGAGTTGCCGGATACTGTCTTCCCGGAAATTTAAGAAAAGGATAGCGTCGTTATCATCAATTTTCCACTTCTCATCTTTAATTAATGGCGGAATCAGCTCGTCGGTAATTCCTTGAGAAAGGTAATTTTCAAGGGCTTTTTTAAAGTCTCCGGTTTTTTCTCCAAGGCCGAAGGCCAGAAGCCCATAGGCCTTCTGGGTCATTTTCCAGTTGTTTTCCCGGTCCATGGCAAAGTCTCGGCCGACAAGAGAAGCAATTTTAATTTCCGATCCGGCGATTTCCCTTTCAATTTTAGCGATTAAATTCACGGATTCTTTTTTGCCCGAGTCTTTGCCGTCAGAAAATAAATGGATTAAAACCGTATTTAACAAACTCTGCCTTAGATATTTGATTATTGAAATAAGATGTTCTAAAGAAGCGTGGACCGTTCCGGAAGTCAAAAGTCCGATTAAGTGGAGTTTTGATTTATTTTTTTTGGCGTGGGCCAAGAGCCGGACAAAGACTTCGTTTCTAAAAAATGATCCGTTTTTGATGCTTTCGTTTATGGTGGTGAGGTGCTGGAGAATGATTCGGCCGGCTCCGATGGTCAGATGGCCGACTTCAGAATTGCCTTCTTTTAAAGGCGGCAGGCCGACAGCCGGGCCAGAAGCCTGAAGAAGAAAAAAAGGATAATTTTTTTTCAAGTAGTCCATATTCGGAGTATCGGCGGCCAAGATGGCGTTGCCGTTTTTTTCTTTTGACCAGCCCCAGCCGTCAAGTATCAAGAGGATAATCTGCTTCATTAAGGTATATTTTGACATATCAGGGTACTTTTGTTAATCTTAAAAAAGGTCAGTTGAATTTTAAATTTCAAGTCCATTAATTCGGATGTGCGCATTCGGATTGCCGCAGGCCAAAGGCCGAAGGCGTGCTATTCGCATACCATGAACTTAATTCAATATGGTTTTAGAAACAAATCCATTACTGATGGTGTTTTTGGCGTTGATTTTTCTAGGAGTCGGTTATCTTCTAAGATATTTTTTAGTTAAAAGAGAGACTCAAAATGCGGAGCTTAAGGCCCAGGAAGTAATTTTAAAAGCCAAAGACCAGGCCTTAAAGATTCTTGACGATGCCAAAAAAGACGAAAAGCTGAGGCAGGAGCAGTTCCTTAAGATTGAAAATATCCTTTCAAAAAAAGAAAACGAGCTGGAAGAAGAAAAAAAACGGCTTTTTTCTGATTTAGAAAATTTAAAAAACAAAGAAGGAGAGGTATCTGATTTGAAAATGACTCTCTCGGCTAAGATAGAATTGAAGATTAAAGAGCTTGAACTGATCAGTAATATAAAAAAGGAAGAAGCCAGGACCATTCTTTTGAAGCAGGTGGAAGACGAATTCAAAGACGAGATCTATCAGAAGATAAAGAAGCTTTCAAGCGAGGGGAACGAACTGGTCGATAAAAAAGCAAAGGAAATCTTAATTTCAGTTATCCAAAGATACGCCCGCTCTCAAATTGCCGATGCCACCACTACGGTTGTTTCCCTGCCTTCGGACGAGATAAAAGGCAAAATCATCGGTAAGGAAGGCCGGAATATTAAAACCATTGAACGGCTTACCGGAGTTGATATAATAATTGACGAAACGCCGGAGGCTTTGGTTATTTCCGGTTTTGACCCGATTAGACGCCAGATAGCCAAATTAACCATTGAAAAGTTGATTGCCGACGGCCGGATTCATCCGGCCAGAATTGAAGAAATGGCTGAGTTGGCCAGGGACGAGCTTGAAAAAAAGATAAAAGAAGCTGGCGAGAATGCTGCTTTTGAAATAGGCGTCGGTCCCTTGGATCCGAAATTAATTTACCTTCTTGGCCGTTTGGCTTTCCGGACCAGCTTCAGTCAGAATGTTCTTCAGCATTCCATTGAGATGGCTCATATCGCCGGAATGCTGGCTTATGAGCTTAAGGCCGACGTGGCAGTTGCTAAAACCGGAGCTTTGCTTCATGATATCGGTAAGGCCGTAGATCATGAAGTTCAGGGAACTCATGTTGAAATCGGCCGCCGGATTTTGGAGAAGTTTGGAGTGGACCGCAAAGTCATTGCGGCCATGGAAGCCCACCACGAGGACTATCCTTATTCTTCTCTGGAATCAAGAATTGTTCAGGCAGCTGACGCGATTTCCGCGGCCAGGCCCGGTGCCAGACGCGAGACGGTTGAATTTTATCTCAAACGGCTTGAAGATTTGGAGAGGATCGCTTCTTCATTTGAAGGAGTTGAAAAATCTTACGCTGTTCAAGCCGGAAGAGAATTAAGAGTATTTGTCACGCCGACTAAGATTGATGATTTGGGAGCAATAAAGCTGGCCCGGGATATTGCCAAAAAAATTGAAGGCGAGATGAATTATCCCGGCGAAATCAAAGTTAATGTTATCAGAGAAACAAGGGCGATAGAATACGCCCGGTAGGTCGAGTTTAAAATAATTCAGTATTGGTAGTAAAATTTATGCCAATAAAGAAAAAGCAATTAGCTGAAAGTTTGGCCGAGAAATTAGGGCTGACCAAAAAGCAGGGAGCTGATTTTCTCGATGCTTTTGTTGAACAAATTACCGGCTATTTGAGGAAGGGCGAAAAAGTCAACATAACCGGCTTCGGCATATTCAAAGTTGCTGACCGGAAAGCCAGAGAAGGAATCAATCCCAAGACCGGAGAAAAAATCCACATTGCGGCTTCGAAAAAGCCGAGGTTCACTCCGGGTAAAGTCTTGAAAGAAGCAGTAAAGTAAGTAATAAGTAAGCAGGTTTAAGATTTTTCGAAAAATCAAAAATCACCCTAAATTTTTTGAAAGGGTGATTTTTGATTGAAGTTAACTTAAAAATTTGATAAGTTTGATTATTAGCGGGCTGTAGTATAACGGTAGTACGAGACGTTTGGGACGTTTTAGTCCCGGTTCGAATCCGGGCAGCCCGACCATTCAAGACAAGTCATATCCTTTTTATAAAGTTAAAAGTTTAATTTTACA